>Ga0214542_1011576_pt1 | contig 11999 bp, 8 predicted proteins | sample CNSS1metaG_FD_160096 | JGI IMG/M metagenome (GOLD analysis project Ga0214542, IMG submission 160096) | Root nodule microbial communities from cowpea collected in UCLA plant growth center, Los Angeles, California, USA - CNSS1 | ecosystem: Host-associated > Plants > Roots > Nodule | place: USA...
AATATTTCATGAACAATTACAGAGATGTAAACCATATATATGAATATGATGTTATGTTATTATTAATGTTCTCTCAAGGATAATCTTATAAAAAAAAATTAATTCCATATCTTTTTATCAGATAATACTTATTTAGTATAATAGTCGGGGCGTCACATGTGTGATGCACTAAAGTGATTGGAAACTGGAGTATAGATCGTGTGAGTATTAAATGAGACTTTTAGACTTGCTGGATGAGAACTAAGCATATAGGGAAGGAGTGAGAGGAGATTATGTGTGATCACTAAGCTATGATGACATTGACTAGATTTGGATATATTAATAGTAGAAGCCAGGTTAATAAAACCAGAGGTTAGTTGGGGGGAAGGCAAACTAAATTGTTGAGTGGTACGATTAAGTGGATTTGCTACAATTGAAATGGTAGGAGACGCATGGTTAAGATATAATGGTCATGCTATTTGAAGGTGGATAGAAACTTAGGTAATATTTGGCGTAAGTGATATAGTAAATGAGGTATAAAGTTAACAATGGTATGTAATGATATGGCAAGGTTAAACTTGAGCAAGTTCACTTATTGGTAATCTTGGGTCATGAATTTAAATGATAGTAGAAGGAGTGGTAGTAAGGTTAAGTCACCTGAAAGTTGGCTTGATTGATCTTCGTATGGTTCGTTGCGGGTGTTTGGTGCTTATGGAGAGTCTGCCAAACTAGTAAACCAGGCATTATTGGTGTAGTGTCAGGCGACAGGATTGGAACCGCCAAGCGATAGCTGCTGTTCAGAGAGTGTCAGCGAGACGAGGCGTCTGACGGTAGTGGTTGATCTGCCAGGCGATCATTGCAAGCAGAGGATTCTAAAGGTGCTCAACGCCTGGCGGTACGCGTTCCCCGCCAGGCGGTTTGAAGGCCTGATGCGCCTGGTGCTCTATACGCTGCGCCAGGCGATACCATGAAGCAAAGGTGTTTTGCTTACTTTGATGTGTATGGTCTATTTTGCTCCTATGATGCCTCAAAGGTCAGCTTGCTGGTGTTCCTTGAGTTGTGGCTCAAAACGTATCCCTTGAGTTGTGACTCAAAATGTATCCCTTGAGTTGTGGCTTGGGATAGGGGTTAAGCACGTGATATTCCTTAAGTTGTGGCTTGGAATAGCATCTCTTGAGTTGTGGCTTGGGTTGACGAGTGTTGTCGGTGTGAGTGTGCACAGCGGCGTGTACGTATGGGTCCAGTGAGATTGCCCTCCTCAGTAATAACTGACGAGTTTGGTAGTCTTGGGGCGTACGAATGTTATTCGAATTGCGAATTCCACCTGGCGTTACGATGTATGATCCGTACCATGGTTTCCCGCACGTGCTCTACCGCTTGTAGTCGGTAGGTGTGGCAGCAAGACATTTTAAGGAACTCACTAGAAGAATTAGAACACAGTTGTGTGTGAAATCAAAGGAGATAGGTTCTTTTGGTGTGCATAAAATTATATGATTTGTATACATATGTTTTATTCTGTTAGCTCTCCCTATCTGCTTGTGTTTGGGCGTGATCGTGTACACGGTACACGTGAGCAAATGATGTTGCAAGTGGATCTGGTGAGGCATCGCGACGGAGCGGGGATAGCTTGGGAGCTTTTATGTTTTAAGATTTTGGAAATAAATTGTAAACGCTTTTGGGATGTTTCTATATCATTTCGAGTTTTATAAATTTATGAATTTTGGATTATTCACTGATCTAATAAAGTTTTAAATTTTCCGCATTTTTGGGAAATGATACTTAATAAATGAGGTTTATTTATTATTTTATTATTTTATTATTTAAATCCGTAATATTCGGTTGGGATGTTACACTTTGAGTCCGATAAACTTGACTTAGAGAAAGGGAAAAATAATTTTGAATTCAAGAAGGTTTACTTGGAAGAAAGGAAGAAGGTCTTGGAAGAAAAAGGTTGTGGAGAAATCCTGGGTCATGTCTAAGAGTCAAAACAAGATTACAAATCTGGATGTTGAGGTGCTTTCTATAAAAGAGAAGTTGGGTACGACGAGTGAGATGGAGAGCAAACTAAAGGAGGCTAAGGCGACTTCTCAATGTGTTGAGGAAGATATGTCCAAGGCTCAAGAGTCTAAGGCGAAGTTGAAGAAAAAGATCACTCAAGTGGAGGCTGAAAATGTTGGGTTGGCTAAGTCTTGCATGAAGGGCTACGCTGAGAAATTTTTGAAGATTATGCACCAAGTTGTGTATTTTTCACCCACTGAAGATACTAGTAGGTTTAACTTGTTTAAAGATGTAATATATGTTGAATTAATGGATGATTAGTGTATGTATTCCCTACTGTATATTTTGTGTTGATGTATGATTATCCCAGTCAATGATTTCTTGATTTCTTATGAAAGTTTCTTTTTTCTATCTTGGTTATTTTACACAAATCCTAAAGAAACTAAACTTGACAACATACTGACTTTTGGTGGATGAACTTTTATACTTGGTGGTGAGTAAAGTATACTGACCATAACAGGTCACAATGTTTTATTTTCTTGGTAGTTATGCTTTTTATTACCTTAACGGGTAATGATACTTTACTACCTAGGCAACGTAATGGTCACCACGATAGGTGAGAATACTTTGTTTCCTAGATGGGTAGTACACAATTGTCACTTCGATATGTGGAAATACTTTGCCACCTAGGCGGGTAATATGCATTTTTTACCTCGATAGGTGGAGATACTTCTCTACCTAGGCTAGTAGTACGCAACTGTCACCTCGGCGGGTGGAAATAATTTGCTACCAAGGTGAGTAGTACGATTTTGTCACCTTGGCGAGTGAAAATAATTTGCCATCTAGGTAGGCAGTATGCATTTCTCACTTTGGTGAGTGGAAATAATTTGTTATCTAGCAAGTGGAAATACTTAGTTATCTAGGCGGGTAGTAAGTAATTTTCCCCTCGGTGGGTGGAAATTTTTTGCTACCTAGGTAGATAGTACACAATTTTCAAATCGGCGGATGGAAATACCTTGCTACCTATGAGGGTAGTTTGCAATCGTCACCTCGACGGGTGGAAATACTTTGCTATCTAAACGAGTAGTACGCAATTGTCACCTCAGCCAATGACTCCCCAATTATGTGAAACTCGCCCAACGAGACGCCTTGCCCAACGACTTCCCAAGTTTAGGAGCTTTTGACTTGAAAACTTGCTCAGTGAGTAATGGCTCATCAAACGAGTTTGCGAATTTGCATAATTCTAAATAACCTTGCAGATCATCATTCTGCATAATTTTGCAGATTAACCCATTCATCCAACGAATAATGCTCGCCTAACGAGTCTGCATAATTCTGCAGAATTTGATTTATGCATAATTATGCATACTCAAGCAAGTTCAAACAACCCAAGAACCTTTGTAGATGTCAAAACATATATCAAAATCAAGTATAATACAAACATCAATACCAATTAACCTCAACTGCAATACTAAACATCAACATTTCTATACGAACAAAATTTAAACACTTAGATTTCATAGCTTTCACACATTACAAATCATTCATCAGTTCAGATAAAACAACCAATCACAAGTCACAATACAAGCATACAATTACAACTTCAACATGCTTGTAACTTAAAAATAATGCAATTAGCTTCCCTTACATGATATCCTACTTAAACAACTCTATGAACGTCACACCTCTAACTCTACAGGATGCTCTATTTACACATAGAAACATCACAAGAACGATTAGGACATATCGTTATGATCACTGATCAACAAAGACTCATACTGATGAATAAAATGATGAATGTAAGCAAAAGAGAACTCAGTGCAACAAAAAATAGAAATAAACCAAAAAGAGGACAGGAACTAAACTTACGCGAATAGAGAAACTGATCGGTCCAACTTGAAGAGCTCGCCGAGAGGATCAATCCTATGGTCTTGATTTTTAATTAGACAAAACTCCTAGAGAGAAATTAAAAAACCGTAGAGAAGTGATTTTTAGAGAGATAATGTGTTTTAAAATAATGAAACTTGTTTATAACAATTCTATTTATATTAAAACTTTTTAATATTAAAATAATCGAGTCTCATTATTTTTAAACCATTATCTCTTCTAAAATACAATTTTTTGAAATTTTACAATTGTTATACTGTAAATTAATTTTTTATTTAAATTTATTTTTTAAAGATTTATTATTAAATAATTTTATTTAAAATTTTTAAAAATAAAATATAAAAATATCCATAGGTATCAATAATATCCATAATATAAAAAACTCAGATTTATTTTAGGACGAAACGAATTTTTTCATATAGGACATGTAGCAAGTAAGATCCATTACCGTCCTAATCTTAAGGAATAGATTAATTAATGATGTAGGATTTACATAAACATTTTGTCAATTCTAAAAACATTGGGGGACTTGGAAGAAGTAAAATGGCATTGTTGTTAGAGTAATTTTGTCTAAAATTTGTAACATGATGACGTGCATGCTACGCGCGAGAGGTGAAGTGAATTTTGTTGGTATTCCCTTCTTTGGACCCTTACTTAATAAACCTTTATTGCTTTATCGTACTGCATTGTAAAAGAAAAGTTAAAAAAATAAGAAATGATGCTTCGATCCATTTCCATAATCTGATCCACTCAAAGTCAACGCCTTCGGTGGTGGTCCCACTGCTTTTTTATTTCCTCCCTTGTTCGTTAGTGCTCTCTCCGCGTGTTCTTCTCATTGACTGCGTCACCATCGGCGCACCTTTTGCTATCTTGCGCCCTCTTCTCACATCTCACTTTCCATAACCTGCACCCAACCTTATTTTATCCCCCACTGAGCTCACCCTTTAAAATAATCCCCGACCTCTTTTACAACTTTTTTCTTCATTAAAAAAAGCGCATGAAATCTTTTTATTTTTTATTTTTTAAGCTATTTCTTAAATATAAATAAATAAATAAATAAATATTCTTATCCTTCCATACGTCTTACCTGCTGTGTGTGAGCTACTGTTTTATCTGTTATTTTTCTATTTTTACATAGATTTATTGTGATTTCTCATTTTCTTACAATAATTTTGTTTATGGAATAATATATAATTAGTTAGTGTGATTTCTATATTTTCTCTGTTCTTATTTTTTAAAATAAATTTACCTAAATATTTCAAAATGGTTAATAAGTACTTATTTGGTTTCAGAAAAATTCTTTTTTCTTAAGAAAATTAAACAAATATACTAGTATTCTCCTCAAATTAATTTAAATGCACATCACGATTTTAAAGCAAAAAGTGTACAATACTAAAGCCTCATTTTACAAACTCCAATTGACTTCAAATCTATATTTTAATAAGTTCTGTTTTTTTTTTTTCAACTTTGGGAGAGTAAACTTAGTTTAATTATCTAACTGAAATCCAAACACAACATTTCTATACAAGAGTCAAATATAACATTTTAATGTATTTTTTTAAGTTTCGTTATCACACATCCTTTTTAATACCTTATAGTAAATTTTACACTAATGTAATAATTTTATTAGATTACATTTCCACAATATTTTTCTTTAAACTTAGTAGGAGAAAAAGTTACTTTCAAAAATATAAAATATATTTAAATTTTGGTTGGGTTATAAAATATATTTTACTAACATGTCAGGTTTTAAATTTTATGACTGAGTAATTATTTGTTTTTACTAAATAAAATATATTTTTGGTATTATTCTTTTATTCCATTCTATCATTCTTTTAATATATTAAAAATATCAGAATTAATTTATATCGTTATATTTTAAAAGGAGAGTAAAACAATGGTAGAAAAGTGAATTGAGGAAATCATGATGAAGAAAGAATCTGTGGTTTTTGAGATGAATGATGAGGTTGGTTAGAAGAAGTAGAAGAGGAAGAAGGGTGGATTGGGCAAGCATTGTATAATTGGGAAGAGCATAGATGAAAGAATAATAAAATGGGGGATTTGGTGAGAATCGCAAAACTCCACTTTCCCCTTCTCTCATACCACTCTCTCACTTCTTATCATTATTCTTTTCATTCCCATTTTCTCAACGCACACCACCACCACCCTCACTTCTCTCTCTCCTCACTCTCTCTCTCTCACACTCCCAAACAAAAGTAAATAAAATACAAAAGGTTAGTTACTCTTCTCTTCCTTCCAACACCAAGCCATGGAGGGTCTTCCACAAGGTTACCGTCCCAACGTTGGTGTCTGTCTCATCAACTCCGATGACCAGGTTTCTATCCCTGTTGCTTTCTTCCTTTTGTATTTTTTTTTTACCAAATATTAATGCATTCCTTATGTTTGTTTTGGTTGTTAAAATCTCTTGTTTCGGTGACCTCTACGGTCTCTGGAGATTAGTGTCATGGCCTTCGGTTATGGAGAAGCTTGTTTACAGAAAAAGAAAATATTGTTTTTAAATTATGGGAGACAGTGGTGTGTTTCTGATCTTAAATTTGTGTTATGTTCATGTGGGTTTCCTTTTTAATTTTTTGTAGATTTAAATTAGCAGTTTAAGAGCTGGAACATGGAGTTAAATATTTTCTTTTTCTTCAAAAGCTGTTTCTTTGTTTCTTTTTTTTCTGATGTGTTTGATTTCACCCACCATAAAGTAGGACTTAAGTTGGATCAACATGTTAGAGAAACACTCCCTGGTTGCTCTGTTTTTATCTTTAAATTTTTTAAGCCGAGTGTTTTCCAGATTTGAAAATTTGGAGGTCTTCCTTGACGAACTTAGATCCTGTGCTCTGCTCTGTTTTCATTCAAACCCTTTCCTTATGATGAGCATTTTTAAAATGAGCTAGCGAACTGAGGGCTTGGATTTGATATTTTGTGGGTTTTTATTGTACCTTTTTGGGTTTGTTCAGGGTTTGTGTATGATTTTAGCTTGTTCACTGAGTTGGAGACGAGCATGTTTCGAAAGTAAAATACTTTGTTTCCTTTCCAACATAGTGTGCAGCAATTTTGTTACCTGATGGTTGTTTGTTTGTGTGAACAAGGGGAACTCATCTTTTAATTTTGTTTTTCAGATTTTTGTAGCTTCTAGGTTGAATGTCCCAGGAGCATGGCAAATGCCCCAGGTGAGCTTAGGTTATGTACTAAATACACCTTTGCCTAACATTTTTTTTTTCTTTAACAAGAATTCAAGTGATTTCTATGACTTGATGAAAGATCTTTGATGAGAAGGCATTGTATAGTGCAGAACCTTGTTTATTTTGTATAGTATCGTGCAGTTTTTATTTTTCACATATATACTAGTCTGGTCAGGCTGGCTTTATAGTAGATGAGTACTTTTGCAAACAATCATTACTGTTACCTTAGTGGTGAGAGCTTGCTAGTGCTTTTCATTAACATCCTTGTCTCTCTCCTGTTGATGTTGACAACATAGCAATATTTACAATGCCAAAGACACTGTTGTGTCACATTCGCATATCTCTTTACCATAAAGAATCTTTCTATATATGTTGCCGTATTGCTTACATAAAAGGTTCTTAAATGCATTGTTATTACCATTCACCATTCATTTTTCACTATACAAAGATCTCCTAATGAGGTTTATCTTGGCTATACAGTATACTGAACAATCTTGCTTCCAGAAAGAACTTGTACTATTATTCAAATTATATAATTTTGGAGGATAGAGTAGAGTAAAAGGGAAAAGGGTGATTCTAAATAGTTTTCTGAATTTTTTATATTAGGTTGATATGATGTCCTTTAACTTATTAATCCAATTTTCTGATTAATACTATAATTATGTCATGTATAAATCCAGCCCAATAAAGTTAAGAACTTAACTGCTCTAATAATTTTATAATTATAATGTATAGATGGTTGTCACCTTGAACCGGAATTCAAACTCATTGTAAGAGTAGATTCTTTTGTGTTTTTTTAACCTTTGCAGGATTATTAAAAAAGGACCTTTCTACTGGTTGTAATAAATAAATTATTTTCTATCTTTTTATGGTTTTAAATTTTCAGACATAATTGACTGTCTCTGGTTCTCAGGGGGGAATTGAAGAAGGTGAGGAGCCCAAATCTGCTGCCATTAGGGAACTTCGAGAAGAAACTGGCATAGTATCTGCTGAGATCATTGCTGAGGTTTGCGCAAAACCTTTTCTCATTTGATTTATGTTTTTTCTGCAAAAGCAGCAATTCTTTTACTTATATATAACCTAAGCTTTGTGTATAGATCAGTGATATCTTACGACATTGAATTAATCGAGTTTAATGGAGTTTTACCATTGTGTAATATAACAAACAAAAGCAATGTCTGTGAGCATGAAACAATTCAATTTAAACACCCATCATTTGATAACTGGGTGGATTTAATCTTTTCATACAATTGACCTAGCTTGTGCATTGCAGGTTCAGAAATGGTTGACATATGACTTCCCTCCTGCTGTGAAGGCTAAAGTCAATCGCCTTTGGGGAGGTGAATGGCATGGACAGGCACAAAAGTGGTGTGTATTTTATTTTACTTATTTCATGTGATTAGTTTAGTGCTAACTTCAGAAAAAATTACCTGTTTCTAAAACTTTGGTAGCATATCTCTATACTGAAAAATTTGACCACTGGAATTAAGTCAGTTTGGTCCATAACACTGGTTAAGACATTTGGAATAAAGTTTATGAACACATGAAACATTACGCAAGGAGAAGCCCCCTTACAGCTTTACATGGGTGCTAAAATATTAGCTTGGAAGTATAGAAAGCACGATGAACGGATGGATGGTTGGTCGGTCTACTTGACTTTATAAAATAAAATGAAAAACGCAGTTATATAATGTAAAATCTGAATTCAATATGTGGAAGTTTAAAACTCAATATTTTCTATTATTTTTAGCTGAAGGATATGTAGGCAACTGGAAAAGGGAACAAACTTCAAGAATCAACATAATGAAAACTGAAAGGGCAAAAGTGAAAATCCTGAGTGTGAGTGAAGAGAGACCTAGTAATATGGATATTACATTGGAATCCTTTTTGTAGTCAAATTTGGTGTTTGTGTTTTGTGCATCTTTGACCTGGAGTTTCAAGTTTAGTGTCCTTTTAATGTGTACTTTAATGTAAATATGAATAACAATCCACTTTTCCCAAAAGGTTTTTCCCTACTTTAAGATGGATATCCTTCTTGCTGGGCATGCCAAGTTAGGTTAAAATATGAATAACTTACAAATGGATAGTGTTCCAAACTTACTAGGCAGCACTGAGAATGAGAATTTTAATAATCACCAGTTGTATGATTGTACTGTCAGCAAAACCAGTACTTTCTATTGGTTCTTCAGTTAAGTATTTCAATGTGTATATATCCTATCAAAACTATGCTTTTTCTGACATTGGTTACGAACATTTGATAGGTTTCTTATGAGATTAACAAAAGATGACAGTGAGGTCAACTTGTCCAATGGTGAAGCAGAACCTGAATTTGCAGAGTGGAAATGGGCAGACCCTGAAGAAGTTATTGAGCAGGTTAGTTAGAAATGTGAAATTTGAAATAGGTCTAATTTTTCATTATTACAGAAACTAATTACTGATAACTGATTACAGGCTGTCGACTACAAGAGACCAACCTACGAAGAGGTTATAAGAACCTTCAAGCCTTACTTTCAAGGGAGTGCAATATCTGGCAAATGTAAATCAACAAAGTGGTGAATGTTATGAGTGTGCATTTTAGTTCAATCCATTTTCTTGTCTAATTTCACTGAGTTTCGATAGCACTCAGCTATTTGTAAAGGGGGACGATAGTTAGAACTGTCTATTAGGTACTTACCTTCTTGTAATAATAAGCTATGTGCAAATGCCTAATTTCTATTTTAAACCTTACTGCAAGGAGGATTGTGAATGTGTATAGAAGAATTGTTCAATGAAGTAGGAAGTATCGTGCGGCAGAAGTATCACGAGTGGTTTTATGAGATACTGCGAAATAGTTTTTACCTTCTACGATAATTTTTCCAGAATATAATGTAAGATTTGGTTATGACATAAACTTGTACTGGTTAGGTTAGTTTTGATGTTTATATTCATTTAATATTCTGGTTTAGGTGTAGGGTGCTGGTTTTGGTAGCCTGGTTCACATTTGATTCCAGCACCCAAACGTGTAAATAGATATTTGGTTTAGCTTTCTTGTTTAGTGTCTATATTTTAGGTGTTATTTAGGAGAGATTTTCTGCTTTAATATTGATTTTTTTGGAGTTTGGATGTTCTCTCCAAATTAATCGAATTACAAAAAGGTCAACTGAGTAGTTCATTCAGGAAGAAAGCCAACTCTTTATGGTTAAACCAACTGTACCAAAACTGTTGTGGTTAAGCCGGTTGTATCAAACTTCATAAGCTTAAGGGAGCTCTATAATTCTTGAAAAGCGTGTAAAAGCATGTCACTTGTTGGTTCCATAGCAAGCCAACTTGATAGTGTCACAATGTTTTGAACTACTAAACTTTCAAATCCTGATCCCTATACTGCATTTGAATTTTAGAGCGGGCTACCAAGTATTTTATAGTAAAAATATGGTTTACCAAATTTGCAGGTCAAAGTAGTTAATGTTCTGAATTGTAGAATGAATCGATTGGACCCTTTGTATCCGATTTGTGATGGAAACAATTATGGCAATTTTCTGGGCACTTCCATACTTTCTTGAGTTCATGTTCTACTTGAGCGTTAAACATTTAAAATATACTATATTAGTACTTTAATCTTTTTTAAATATATTTTAAAACATTAATATTAGTGCTTATCGGTGTGTTTTGAAGACATAAAAGAGGAATAACAGAAAAATTTAACAAAGAATCCAAATTCTACTTTCTTCCCATACCTCCATAAATACGAGAAAAGGTTAAATTGTACATAGATAGAAAACATTCCAATATACATAGTATGGAAAATTCGACATTCTACAATCTTTGGAATTCAACAAAATATTTTAAATTGCACAATTTGAAAATATATTTTAGATTTGTACCTACCAACCCAACAAATACACTAAAGAATGCAAATACATTAAAGAACACAGTCCAATAAGGTCCAATCAATATTATTCGTCTAAAGTAACTAAATAATATTAATATATATATATATATATATATATATATATATATATATATATATATATATATATATATATTTGTTGGAGTAATTACTGTATATTAACAAATTTTATTGTCAAATCTCACTAGTTACATCATAAATATCATTTTATACCATATATCAATAGAATATACAGTTAATTTAGTTATATAATATATTACTATTATTATCATGTTGATTTATATATGTGGTAAGTTTTTATTATCTTTTATTTGATAATAGATTTCATAGGATCTAGAAACCTTATAAATAATCATGGTATTTTTTCAGGGAGTATAAACACATTCTTATTCTCACTCATATAGATCCTAAAACTCTTTTACTAACTTGAGCGTCATAAAGTCCTTTGTAGATGTATTTACCCTTTTTGTTCTAGACATTAGAACCATTCAAGCCACCAATGAGTGTTAGAATCACCACTAGGATCTTGCCACATGTCAAAAGGCCTACTATCCGAATTTCGGTAAGAACATTTGGCGTTCACTATGGGGCTCGATAAAACTACACCCCTGTCTCACTCTTTCATGGTCACCACCAGAAGCCAAGCGCATGTGTCTGAGCCCTCGACTCTAGCAACGAGATGGAATCCAACCCAATGGCAACTATCTAAAACCATATCCAAGTGTCGATCTAAAAAAACGAGTAGCTCCACCGACAACATCACGAGGAGTTGTAGGCTATACAAACCAAACATCCAGAGGACATGTAGTCATTGAACAAAAACTAAACAACCTGGAGAGAGAGAAATCACTTCAGCCTTCCCGTGTTCGAGGAAGGTCAACTTCTATTCGAGTAGAGACATGACACACTTCAACAAGCAAAGGAACTTGGTCATTGATAACGCTGTCGTTGACGCGATCAAATTAATACTACTTATCTATAACAACTTCAGTATTGTTAAGAAAGTAGTCAACAAAATAGTAAGGGTAAAGTAACCCAAAGTCGTCTCCCAACGAACA
>Ga0214542_1011577_pt1 | contig 11998 bp, 18 predicted proteins | sample CNSS1metaG_FD_160096 | JGI IMG/M metagenome (GOLD analysis project Ga0214542, IMG submission 160096) | Root nodule microbial communities from cowpea collected in UCLA plant growth center, Los Angeles, California, USA - CNSS1 | ecosystem: Host-associated > Plants > Roots > Nodule | place: USA...
AGCTCTGACCTTTGCTCACTCATTTGATCATAACTCTCTCCACAGAACTCCAAATGCGTTAATTCTTTTTTTGTTGGAAACTAGACTCACAGAGCTTTCTTTTGATATAAAGAACGTAATTTTTGGACCACTGAGCAGGTGCAGTTTAATCTTTTAAAATCGTGAACAGTTTCTGCCAGCATTGTTTTTATGTGGACCATTCAAAGATAGCTACATAAGACAAGGTTAGAACATGAAAAACACCATATTCAAGATAACCTAGGCTCTAGATACCAAATGATGAAGGATTATCTTGTTTCCTTTTAGAGTTATGAATATGGTCAAGTTGTTTAAGAAAGCTTTTTGAAAATTCCCACTGGACATTAAGATAGCTTGCTATCTTAATGTCCAGTGGGGATTTCACTTAGCTTTCTTAATCAACGCACATCATATTCAATAATCTTGAAAAGGAACAAGATAATCCTTCATCATACCTCCCCGCACGCAACATCTCTCAACTGTGAGCACAGAACATACGAACCTACCTCGCTCGTATCCCCACAATAGAGTAATTGAGTATGAACCTCCCCTCTCATACCATCACATGTTAACCACCATCCATGAACCTACCCGCTCATGGTACAACATCTCCTGATCCACGTTTTCATCATTATGTATAAACAACACACACAAACTGCACTAAACACGCATGGGCTAGAAGCCTTAGCTTAAGCGACCAGGCTTGTCTCGCTTAGGCTAAACTTCCTCGCGTGAGCGAGCGTGCTAAACTGGTTTACTTGCGAGGTCTCGCTTAAGCTAGTCTCTCCTCGCCTGGGCGAGATCGCTCTTCGCCTAAAACCCAAACTCTTGCCGAGGCGGTGAGTTAACAAAACGCCAAGTTTAAACGCGAGGTCTCGCTTAAGCGAGAGACTCTCGCCTGGGCAAAAATCGTGTCGCCCAAAACATCAATCCCCTCGCCTGCGCGAGGTGCCCAACACAAATCTCACACCCTCGATTTCTCGCTTAGGCAAGAGGTATTCGCCTGAGCGAGTTAGCAGGTCGCCTAAAACCCTAACACTCCACCTGAGCAAGTAACCCGTGCAGAAAACACCACTTTCAACTTTGCAACTCTCGCTTAGGCGAGCCTGGCTCGCCCGAGCGAGATTATCAGTCTGGTTCACTATTACGCGCTCGCAAACACCCAAACCATGCCAACACCCCTTTCCTGAATTATGAACCTATTTTAGACCCCAAAATTTGATCCCAAACTAATGCAATTGAACCCTAGTCACATACAATACCCAAAAACTCTATTATTCCCAATATGCGCATACAAGAATGATTATGCGTAAAAGAGAGTAAAAGTTGGGTTACCAGGATTCGAACCCCTACCCTCACAATACAAGGTCAAACCACAACCAACAAACTAATTAACATCTTGTGATAATTCGTACAAATATAGTATAACATTATCACCTACCGTGCTCTTAGATGTGATATATAAAAAATAGAAATAAAACAAACATCACATAATTAGCATGCATAGGACTCGAACACAAGTCCTCTCACAAAATCAAAGTACTCTCAGCCATTTGAGCTAGCACTTTTCCACACCAAAGCATTCCGAATTAAATGCCTTAAAGGCATCCATTATCCGCATTAGTTAAATAATTATTTAATTAACTATTTCATTTTCTCGGGTCTTACATTACCCCCACCTTTCAAGATTTTCGTCCTCGAAAATAGAACTTACCAGGAAACAAGTGCGGGTAGGATTGCCCCATGCGATCTTTCATTTCCCAGGTCATCTCCTGAGTAGTCTCGTCCCAAAGCACTTTCACGGTTTTGATCTCCTTCCCTCTCAACTTCTTCACTTGCGAGTCGAGGATCCGCACGGGTCCAGTGTTCATCATCAAGTCTTCTCGGATCTGAATATCGTTTGACTCTAGTATGTGAGATGGATCTGCTATGTATTTCCTCAGCTGAGAGACATGAAACACATTGTGCAGATTTGCCAAGTGCGATGGCAAGGCGATCTCATAAGCTGCAGCGCCAATTCTTCTTAAAATCTGATAAGGCCTAACAAACCTCGGGGTTAACTTCCTTGATTTGATGGCCCTACCAATGCCTGTCGTCGGTGCCATACCTATACTGGAGTGGTAGCTGTTATTGTACGTGAACTCTACCAATGGAAGCACCTCACTCTAGCCCCCAATATGATCCAATACACAAGCTCTCAATAAATCCTCCAACAACTGGATCGTACTCTCTGACTGCCCATCAGTCTGTGGATGGTATGCAGAACGCATCGTCAATTGGGTCCCCAATGCCGCCTGTAAAGACTGCCAAAAGCGAGATGTGAATCTCGGATATCTGTCTGATATTATGCTAGCTGGCACACCATGCAACCTGACCACTTCTCGAAGATATAACTCTGCCAGCTTATCCAAGGACCACTTATGATTAATGGCGAGAAAATGGGCACACTTTGTCAACCTGTCCACTATTACCCAAATTGAGTCATACCCTTTCGCAAATCTCAGTAAGTGAGTCACGAAATCCATGGCAATATTGTCCCACTTCCACTGCGGAATATCCAACGTCCTCTGGCTTAACTAAGATCTAATGATATCCAGACCTCAAGTCGATCTTAGAGAACACACCTGCCCTTCTCAACTGATCAAGCAAATCATCAATCCTCGACAATGGGTACTTGTTCTTTATTGTTAATTTGTTCAACTGCCGGTAATCCACACAAAGCCGAGAACTTCCATCCTTCTTCTTCACTAACAATACCGGAGCTCCCCACGGTGATGCACTAGGTCGGATCAATTTCTTCTCTAGCAAATCCTCGATCAGCTTTTTCAACTTTGCTAGTTTTGTCGGTGCCATTCTGTATGGAGCTGTCGACACTAGACCCGCTCTAGGGATTAGATCAATTGAGAAGTCTATGTCCCTACTATGTGGCAACTCGGGTATCTCGTCTAGAAATACATCAACATATTCATCTACCACTAGTATTCGACTGATCTGCTCTTCAGTGCATATCTTCTTCTCTTGGGCCACTAACACAAAGCAAGTAGATCCTTGCTTCATCTATCTTATGACCTCTTGTAAGGTCACCAACACTAGCCCCTCAGTTTTTGGAAATACAATTCTATGCTGTCCACAATCAATCACCACATGGTTAATAGACAACCAGTTCATTCCGAGTATAACCTCCAATCCCTCCAAGGGTAAGCAAACGAGGTTCACCTTGAAGCGTCCGCCCTCTACCTACATCAAGCATCCAACACAGGCTGAATTTGTTCAAACCTGTCCAGATGCTGGTGTCGAGACTATCAACTCGCATCCCAGGTCACGAGTAGACAATCCCAGTTTCTTCACACAATCATGGGATATAAAGGACTGTGAAGCTCCTGAATCAAAAAGCACCAAAACACTGTTACCAAACAATAACCAGTAGTCTAAGATTAGATTACTTGACCGGATGGCCTCAGTGCTGGTCATAGCAAAAACTTGGCCTGCTACCCTCGACCTTTCAGACGAAGGAGGTTGAGATCATGCTCCTGCAGTGGTCTTCTTATTAGGACATTTGTTAGCAAAATGTCCTGGCTGGTCACACGCATACCACTTGCGAGTGCTCATGCTACTGCCCCCACTACTAGCTGGTTTAGTGCAGTCTCTCCTAAAATGCTCTCCTCCACATTTATAGCACCTTAGTTTCTGTGAGGATGATGGTGGTCTACTGTAGGGCTTCTTCTATTGTCTGCCCTCATCGTTGCTCTTTTGTGTGAGGCTGACCCGGTTGGGCCCCATCTCCAGTTGTTCCACACTTTTGGCCTGCTCGACCAAAACTGGGAACTCACGTACCCTCAATGGTACAATAAAGCGCCTCGGTTCATGTTTGAGGCCACCTTCAAACTTCCTGTAGCGCCATTCTTCAGTCACTATCTGTGAGTAGAACCTTGAGAGATACTCAAACCTCTCTACATAGGCCTGTACTGATAAGTCCCCTTGCTGTAAGGTGAGGAACTCGGTCTCACGCTCATGTTTAGCGCTATCCGGGAAGTATTTCTCCCGGAATCTCGTCCTGAAACTGGTCCAAGTCACCTCCTCCTCCCTGTTCCGCATCTGTTGTTGCATCCCTATCCACCAATACTCTGCCTCAATCACCAACAAAAAAGGTGGCGAAGGTGAGCTTTTGTGCCTCCATACACTCTATCGCCCTAGGCTGTGCTGCTACTGGTTGCATTGCGTCCACTATTCGATGGATCACATTAGCTATCTCATCAGCCCTTGCGGTATTCCTATGTCTCTGATTTGCCATTGCCTATGCACGTCACATTGTTCAGCGGTTAACATTAAACAACTAGAAAAATTCAATTACAAGCAATAAGTTGCTAACAATCAATACACACAACCAAATTCACAAACAAGAAGCGGTCAGCTAACTCCCCATTTTCCCCAAACAAATCAAAACGTTGATCTGATACCAAATGTAACATGCCTAGTGAATATTACTTGGTTTTATAATATATATATATATATATATATATATATAAAACAAACAAACGTCGCTATCTTATTAAGTCTCATACTAGGAAACTACATAAATTTAATATTTAATGCGACAAACTTTTAAATGTAATTAAATCCAATGTCATTACAAGTTCGAATAACACTCTAGAAACTCTAATAAAGTTCTAGCTCTATCCCAGCTAGCCCTCACTCCATCGCTTGAGCACCCTCGGCATCACTTGTAACACCATCTACTCCCGTGTAATGAATTACACGATCATTGTCAATCACAAACAGAAAGGGTGAGCTCAAAAGAATATTAAACACATATCAAATACATAATATAAAATATAAACACCCAATTACATTCTCAGAATTTGACCCTATTCACACTTTTGGTACCCCCACTACTTTTAAAACCTCCAATTTACTCAACAAAGTTAGCCATGGACTCAGGATTAATGATGCTCACACGAACCTGCCCGCTCGTGGTTCTGCCTCTACGAACCTCCCCGCTCGTAGTCCTACTCTACGGACCTGCCCGCCCGTAGTCCAACATAGGTGATCCACCAGCTACAAATAACACACACAAACTGCACTAAACATGCTTGGGCTCGAAGCCTTAACTTAAGCGACCAGGCTCGCAGGAGCGAGATTATCAGTCTGGTTCATTGTTACGCGCACATAAACACCCAAACCATGCCAACACCCCTTTCTAGAATTATGAACCTATTTTAGACCCCAAAATTTGATCCCAAACCAATGCAATTGAACCCTAGTCACATATAGTACCCAAAAACTCTATTATTCCCAATATGCGCATACAAGAATGATTATGCAACGTACATCAGCCAAGGTTCAATCCAATCACAGAGAGCATGAAAATTTCATGGCAAGGAGACATATAATCATGCGTAACACTGCAGCAACAGAATCAATACAATCACATAATTTCTCGCACAGAGGAGCTCCCCTAACCTGGAATTTTCGTGGCTTTTAATTGGAATTGTGCGTCTTCCCCTAGAGTACCAATGCTCTCTCTTTGGTTTTTCCCAATTCAGCTCTCAATTGCCCTAACACCCATTGTTCTCTCCAGAATTTTGCACCCCTCTGTCTATACCAAAATACAGCTGCCAAAACCCTTCCCTTCACCTCAATTTCACCTTATATAGGCATCCTAATAGTAGGTTTAAGTGACAAAATGAGAAACTTAACTTAATGGTGATTTATTTGTTATTCAAGGCCCATGATTTAATGATTTTTCAGCCCCTTTGGCTGGCTCTTCTACTAGGTTTCCTCCACCCTTCCGCATTCATACCATAATCCATTATTTAGCAAAAAGAGAGTTAAAGTTGGGTTACCAGGATTCGAACCCCTACCTTCACAATACAAGGTCAAACCACAACCAACAAACCAATTAATATCTTGTGATAATTCGTGCAAATATAGTATTACATTATCACATACCGTGCTCTCACATGTGATATATAAAAAATAGAAATAAAACAAACATCACATAATTAGCATACATAGGACTCAAACACAAGTCCTCTCACAAAATCAAAGTACTCTCAACCATTTGAGCTAGCACTTTTCCACACCAAAGCATTCTACATTAAATGCCTTAAAGGCATCCATTACCCGCATTAATTAAATAATTATTGAATTAACTATTTAATTTTCTCGGGTCTCACATCTTCTGTGTGCGTGGGATGTCCTATGGAGGTGGCAAGCCGAAAGTTCAAGGTGAATCTCATCTGCTTGCCAATGGAGGGTCTTGATGTAATTCTGGGGATGGACTGGCTGTCGGTCAACCATGTTAATATTGACTGCGGACGGTGCAACGTGGTATTCCTAGAGACAGTAGGGTTAGAGTTGATCTCAACTCAGAAGGCGATGAATGAGGAAGAAGTATGAGCTACTTGTTTCATGATAATGACTCAAATAAAGAAGAAGACCACTGCAAAGAAAATTAGTATGATTCTAGTGGTGGATGAGTACACATATGTCTTCCCTGATGAAATTCCATAATTGTCGCCTAGTAGGGATGTGGATTTCACCATTGATCTCATCCCTGTAGTTGGGCCAGTTTCTATGGCACCTTACAGGATGGCGCCGGTTGAGTTAGCTGAATTAAAGAAGTAGATTGAAGACCTGCTTGAGAAGAAGTTCATCCGACCGAGTGCATCACCATGGGGAGCACCGGTATTGCTAGTGAAAAAGAAGGATGACAGCTCCAGGTTGTGTGTTGACTAACGGCAGTTGAATAAGTGAACAATAAAGAATAAGTACCCGCTGCCAAGGATTGACGACCTGTTGGATTAGTTGAGGGGAGCCGCAATGTGCTCTTAAATAGACTTGAGGTTTGGATATCATAAAATCCTAGTCAAGCTAGAGGATGTTCAGAAGACAACTTTCAGGTCACGCTATGGGCACTACGAGTATGTGGTGATGCCGTTTGGGGTGACAAATGCTCCTGCTATATTCATGGATTACATGACAGGATATTCTGACCATACCTGGATTAGTTTGTCATTGAGTTTATTGACGACATATTGATACATTTTGAGAGTCGGGAGGAACACGCAATGCATCTAAGAGTGGTGCTAGGAATTCTCAAAGAGCATCATCTATATGAGAAGTTATCAAAATGCGAGTTCTGGTTGGATGAGGTACAATTCCTAGGCCATGTGATCTCAACCCAAGGAATAGCAATGGATCCACCTAAGATTGAAACGATGGTGAAGTGGGAGAGACTGCAAACAGTTACAGCGGTGCGGAGTTTTCTGGGTTTTACAGGATACTACAGGCGTTTTGTTGAAGAGTTCTCAAAAAGGGTGAGTCCATTGACATAGCTCACCCGGAAAGACCAGCCCTTCTCTTGGACCGATGAGTGTGAGGCTTGTTTTGAAGACATGAAAAAGAGGTTGACAACCGCACTTGTACTGGCTATTCCAGACACGACTAAGACATTTGAGGTGTATTGTGATGCTTCATACAAGGGTATGGGTTGTGTGTTGATGTAAGAAAAAAGACCAGTAGCTTATGCGTCGAGACAGTTGAAAGTTCATGAGAAAAATTATCTGACGCATGATTTAGAGCTTGCAACATTGGGTTTTGCCCTCAAGATATGAAGGCATTATTTGTATGGGGCATAGTTTCAGGTATTCACCGATCACAAAAAGTTTGAAATATTTGTTTGATCAGAAGGAGCTGAATATGAGGCAGAGGTAATGCATGAAGTACTTGAAGGACTACGACTTTGAGCTTTTGTACCATCCTGGCAAAGCTAATGTCGTTGTAGATGCTCTGAGCAGAAAGATGGTACATGTGTCTACTATGATGATAAAAGAGCTGGAGCTTATTGAGAAGCTGTAGGACATGAACTTGGGTTTACATACAGGCACTGGTCATATACGGTGCAACATGCTGCGAATCACTAATGAGTTCCTAGACGAGGTGCGGGTGGAACAGGGTAAGGATCAGGAGCTGTAGGAGATAATCAATGAATTGGGCACCGAGAAGAGAAAGGATTTCATGATGGGTAAAGATGGTATCCCGCGTTTTAGAGAGAGGGTGTGTGTACCCACGAGTCAGGTATTAAGGAAGCTGCTCTTGGAGGAAGGGCATAAGAGTCATCTTAGCATGCATCTAGATATGACTGAGATGTATAAAGATTTGAAAACTACCTTTTGGTCGACAGGCATGAAGACAGATGTGGCTGATTATGTTGCTTCTTGTTTGGTATGCCAAAAGGCGAAGATTGAACATCAGAGGTCAGGTGGCACGTTGAAGCCTCTGGATATTCCTTAGTGGAAATGGGATAACATTTCCATGGACTTCGTTACACACCTTGTGAGGTTTTTGAGGGGGCTGGATTCGATCTGGGTAATAGTAGACAAATTGATGAAGTGTGCTCACTTCCTGCTAATTAATCAAAAGATGTCTGTGGACAAATTGGCGGATTTATATGTCAGAGAAGTGGTTAGACTACATGGGGTGCCTGCGAGTATTGTGTCAGATAGAGATCCAAGATTCACATCGAGGTTTTCGCAATCGTTGCAGAAAGCACTGGGCACTCAGTTTAGGATGAGCTTAGCGTATCACACTCAGACAAACGGTCAGTCTAAGAGAACTATACAGTCATTGGAGGACTTGCTGAGGACCTTTGTATTGGATCATCTAGGGACGTGGAGTGATATGTTGTCACTGGTGGAGTTGACTTATAATAATAGTTATCACTCCAGCATTGGGATGGCACCATACGAGGCATTGTATGGTCGGAGATGCAAGACTCCATTATGTTGGTAGCAGGATGGGGAGTCAGTGGTTCTTTGGCTGGAGTTTTTATAGCAGACAACTAAGAAGGTGAAGATGATACACGATCAGATGCGTGCAACTAAAAGTCAGCAGAAATCCTACGCAGATAAGAGAAGGAGGCCACTTGGGTTTCAGGTGACCACGTGTTTCTTGGAGTGACGCCTATAACAGGCATTGGGAGAGCACTTAAGTCAAAGAAGTTGACTCCTTGATTCATCGGTCCATACCAGATCACGAGGAAGATTGGACCTGCAAAGTATGAGATTGCATTGCCACCACACTTGGCAAACCTACATAATGTCTTCCACGTATCGCAGTTGAGGAAGTAGATAGCGGATCCCACTCATGTACTGGAGGAGGATGATGTGCAGGTGCGGGAGGATCTAGCGATCAGAGTGAGACCAGTGAGAATCTTGGATTCTCAAGTTAAACAACTTAGAGGGAAGGATATCCGAACTGTGAAGGTTCTCTGGGACGAGGCAACCCAGGAAATGACGTGGGAAATGGAGGATCTCATGCTCACCTATTCCCTGGTAAGTTCTTTTTTTCGATGACGAAAAAATTTTAAAGGTGGGGGAATGTAAGACCCGCGGAATTTAATTAATTAAATAAATAATTAATTAATAAATGTAGGAAGTGGGAGCCTTTATAGCATTAAATTCTAACTTGTATGATGTGGAAAAGTACTAGCTCAAGTGGATGAGAGTACTTAATTGTGTGAAAGGACTTAGGTTTGAGTCCTATGCATGCCAATTGCGTGTTATTTAATTATTATTGTTTTAATAATATTGTCGCAACCAAAATCGCGACAGGATGACGAACCAAAAAATAAAATTTGAAAAAAACAGTGTTTGGAGTCGCCACCGTAGTTATTATAGGAAACTATGGAAAATCATAAAGAAAGAGCAAGGTCTGCGAAAAATCAGATTTTGGGTTCGGGAGTCGGTTACGCGTGGGGAATGTATTAGCACCCCACAACGTCCGTCCTAAGACGGTACCTTTAATTAAATGTGCAAAAGTTATGTGGTTTTTTCAAAATATTTAATTTTCTCCAAAAATATTAATAAAATAATGTACAAAAAACAACAAAACTATTTTTTTGATTTTTTGGGCCCGACGAGGATTTATCCTCGCTCCTACATATCTCCATGTGAATGGAGAATCAGGGTTACGTAGTTTTTTTTTTTTTTTTTGAAAAAGATAATTGGAAAAATATTTGAAAAAATGATTTAATTTTTTTTTTAATAATTTTGAAAACTTTTTCATTCAAATTTTTAGCATTATTTTATTATTGGTGTCATGCGACGCGAGCGGCTGGACAAACACATGAAATAAATTCTTTTTTCTAATTTTTTATTTATTTTTTAATCATTTATAAATTTGTAATATATTTTTTTTAAAATTATTTTAAAGTAGGTGTGGATGTCATGACCGACAAGATAGATATAAAAAAGTAAACAAAGAAAGCTACTTTTTTTTTTAGATCATCTATATATATTTTTTTATGAAAAAAAAAAGTTAAATTGGATGTCACGCGACGCGAGCGGCCGGGCAGACAATAAAGAAAGGGGAAAAATACTTTTTATGATTTAAAAAAAAATGAAAATTGAAAAAAACTAAATCAAGAGATGAAAGAACTAAAAGTGACGTACCTTTTCTCTTTTCTTTTTTCTGGCTTCCTTTTCTAATATTTTATGTTTGTTTTTCCAATAGAGATAAAAAATGAAAGGTGTCTACGTGGGTGGTAATGAGAGATAGAGAGAGTGTAGAGAATGTTTTCTTCTCTCTTTTTTTTCTACCTCCTTCAATATGAGATCAGAAAGGAGGTGTGTATGTGGGTGTGGTGATGGGAAAGAATTAGAGAAGTGTAGAGATTTTTTTTTCGGTCATGACAGAGTGCGTATTTATACTCATACATATCAATGCAATCTCAGCCTTAATTGTAACGAACAATATAAGGAAGAAAATGATAGTACCAAATTATGAGTATCAAATCGCAGCAATCAGAGCACAAAATCAATCATCATCAATAACAAATCAGAGCACAAAATTAATCTCAATTAATAATATTGATTCTTACCATTTGAAGAGATATTGCTTCTAATTATTATTATATAATTAATTTCTCCATCAGGAACAAAGGTAGAAAATATTTGAGTTATTGGGCTCATGATAACAAATTGGGTTCTTCCTCCTTTTTTTCTTTTTTTTTCAAAAATTAAAGTTTGAAAATATTTAAAGAAAATTTTGTTTCACCTTATTTTTTAATTTTATTTTTATTTTTTGAAAATAAATCTATTCACCCGGACGAAATTGGGTGTTGACAAATATGATTGAGCATGTTAATTAATGACATAATAATCAAATTATATTAGTTAGCAAGGAACATGAATTGGCTTGATGCTTATGCATGGATTTGGCATTGGCATGGTTGTGGGTTCAAGCCTTGGAGAACCCAAACTAAACTTTATTTTTGCTATTTTTGGGTTTGGCTTGAATTTGAAGGGTTAAAGGAAACCCTGGTAGACATGGCAACCAATGGTGGCTGAAAAACAGAATACATTAGGCCATTAATGCCATTTTGATTAACATTTGATTAATGCCATTTTCATTTTTGTGCAATTAAACCACATTAATTCCACATTAAAAAGTTGTCATTGTGGTTAGAGAAGAGAGGACGAGATTAAGTGTGTATTGTGAGAATTAAGTGAAGCAAAGGGTGAGTGGGGAGAGAAAGACAAAGAAGGCCATTGGTGATCAAGGGAGAGCTTTCAAGAGTCAAGGCTAAGCTAAGGAAATCAGGTTAGTGATGTGACCCCAACAAGCCCAAGCTCAAGTGCATCAACAAGCCCAAGCCCAATCACTAGAAGCATGATGAGAAAGATTCACATGGGCCTCTCACAAGATGATCAAGTCAATCATGGGCTTTTTACATTATTCACACGGGCTAAAGAAATATCTAAATTATGAGATTATGCATGAAGGAAGTAGTATAGATTTAAATTGGGCCATTGTTTAGGCCTTGTTTTTCTAGAATAATAAGTCAAACATTGTGTAGTTAAATTGATAAAATTGGGCTTGACTAAGCCCAATAGGAGATTTGGCCATGAGCTACCAAAGGTCAAAGGTGGACTAAGTGGAAGTCAACATTCCTTCCTACACCTCATGGATCATGCAT
>Ga0214542_1011580_pt1 | contig 11990 bp, 7 predicted proteins | sample CNSS1metaG_FD_160096 | JGI IMG/M metagenome (GOLD analysis project Ga0214542, IMG submission 160096) | Root nodule microbial communities from cowpea collected in UCLA plant growth center, Los Angeles, California, USA - CNSS1 | ecosystem: Host-associated > Plants > Roots > Nodule | place: USA...
AGCGTTAGTTTAAAATTAAAACGAAAAAAAGCAATAACACCATTAATTTAAAATTTTAAGAGGTTAAAAATATTTAATTTTAAACCAACTCTAATTTTAAATTAAAAATATTTAATAAAAATATGTATTTTTATAAGAATATTCATATAACTGCAACTAAGTCACACATATATAAATTATATTTTGTCTTTGGAGAAGAACAAAAATACTAAATTAAAAAAAAAACTAGGACCAAATTGAAAACAAATAACGAATATTATGACCAAATTGAATATAAAAATTTGATTCTGACACGTGACATAATATTAGCTTGACACGTGGATTTTTTTTTAATTATAAAAATTAAATTTTAAAAAAATAAAAAAATTAAAATAAAAAAATTAAAATAAAAAATCAATAATGACATGTGGCATAATATGAGCTTGACACGTGGCATAATATGAGCTTGACACGTGGCATAATATGAGCTTGACACGTGTATATTTAAAAAAAAATTAAAAAAATTAAAAAAATTAAAAAAAATTAAAAAAAAGATCAAAAAAAGATCAAAAAAATCACAAAATGACATATGGCAATTACTGTTCACATCTGTTAACAATTTAGACGGAGTTAATAAAAAGTAGTTGATTGAAAAAATATAACGAAAAGTATGACCAAATTGAAAACAATTTCAAAAGTATGACCAAAGTGAAAAAAGTCGACTAAAACTAGGACCAAATGACTATTAAAGCCTAAAAATAATATATTTTTCATGTGATAGATGAAAGCCCATGGGTTGGCCCTAGCCCAAAGGGCTTTTGTAAGGTTTTTGACCTTCTGGACTTTTTTTATGGAAACTTTTTTTCAATGTGGACTTTTTTGGCTCTAGCCCACATGGGCCAAATTGACACCTCTATCTACATATAATCAACTTCAACTAAAGGTATAGTAAAACAATGCATATTACTTTGTATAAATAATAAAGGTAATCATCCTTAAACAAAACAAAATAACTATCAAAATTTATAGTGTAAAATGGTTTGGCTTGGCCAATTCAACCGCAACAAAGACATTCTATGGGTTCCAACATGGATGCAAGCCTCGAGCTCTGATCAATAGAAGAACCACATGGCCTCCACTTTAGCTCACAATCCTATAAACGTAGCTACATCACATAAATCAGACCCTATATTCAACTTGAAATCCACCTTTAGAAATTGAGGTCATGATTAACATTCAAATAGAGCAACACAACGAAAACTATAATTCTGTTCATCTCATTTCCTGTTTCTCATGAAAAAATGTTGTGGAACGGCCATTTTGTAGATCAAGAAGGAAGCAGATTTATAAAACAGTCTCCCCAAGTATTTTAAGGCCGTTCCCACAATCATCATTTACAGTTTACTAAAAGGAATAAACCCATCTAATTCGCACCAAAACAACTCCCAATTCTTAAATAGTAGAAAATAAAATTGTTTTCTAAACTCCCTAGCAGGTTAAACTAATGTATAATCAAACATTGAAAACACCATTCCCTTCTCTGAGTTCATCGCAAAAAAATCACCAAGGAGTTAGATTAATTACTATAAACAAGCATTAATTGGAGAGACAAAAAAGACCTGGGTCAAAGACACGACATTTTTAGATCCTAGGATCAGTTCCTGCATCTGCAAACACAGAGACATCAACACCTTGGTTACAAAAAACATTTTATTCTCAACGAAGGCAACGATCGGTGAGAAGGCAACGAAGAGAGCTGTGGAGCGTTTTTCACTTGATGAAGAGAGGCGTGCGGTGTTTGCCGCGTGATGAAGAGAGGGAGACAGTGAGAAGGAAAGCCAATGGAGGGAATCGCGTGATACGAGCTTCTATAGCAGGGAAGAATGAGGGTGAGCTTTTTCGCGCGAGATTGAAATTGCAAGAGAGGGGAAATGAGTTCACCATGTCTAGGGCGCAATGGGTGGGTGTGAGAGTGAAATTGGAAAGGGAAATAGCGCGAGGGTACAGGGGAAAAAAATGAAGGAGGGAAATGAAATAGAAAGCGAAAATTTAATTATATTCAAGCAGTGTGTGTCCATTAGCGGACGCAAAACAAAATAAAAACCTTAATGGGGACTGGCCCACGCTAACTGAAAATAAATTATAAATCTCACATAAAATAGCGTTGGTCAGTGCTCACAAATAAATATATAAGTTTTTTATTATCTTTTATATGAATTTTAGCGTCTTACGCCGAAGCGAATTGAAATGAAACAGTGCGGGTTAGCCCACGATAAATAATAATATTATTTTTTTACACATTATGACAAATAATAATATTATTTTTTTACACATTATATTGAATTGGCGTCGCATAACTAACGTAACCCGTAAATATTTTAGTGTCCATTGACCCTCACAAGTAAATTGTTCTAATTATATCAAATTAGTGTCGCATGGCCAACACTATTATGGAATGAAATAGTGTCGAATAACTCTCATAAAAGAATTAATATAATTTACTATTACTTTTATTTTAATTATTTGGATTTAGCGTCGGACGCTAAAATCAACTCTAATAGTGTCTTGTACAAGCCGACACTAATTTTTGGTGGCTAAATCAATGTATTCTTGTAGTGTAATATTGTTCATTCTTAAATTGACACACAATTTATTTTTTGTATAAATTTTATGATCATATTCTTACTAAAATTTACATTTTTATCAAATATTTGTAGAAATATTTCTAAACAAGTTTTTTTTAGTTTTAATATTAAACAAAGTTAAATCTCAAACTTAATTTCAATACTTAACAATTTTGCCATCATATATATATATAAAGACATCAAGTGTACCATATTATACAAACTTCGTGAAAATTAAAAATCAAATAATTTGTTATACATAAGTTTAGGAACTAAATTTCAAGTTCAAAACAAAACCAAAGTTTAATGCTTTGTATAGAATTTAAAGTTAATTTAAAATATTTCTACAAATATTTAATAAAAATGTAAATTTTAGTAAGAATATCATCATAATATTTATACAAAAAAGTAAATTGAGTGTCAATTTAAGGAAGGATAATATTGTTTCATTTTTACAAAAATTAGGACTAAATTGAAACTAAAAACAAATATATGGATCAAATTGAATCATTTTGATATGTGGCACAACTGTGAAGAGACACATGTTAAAGTAAAAGAATTCAAAAAATTCAAAAAAAATTCAAAAAAAAAATAAAATTGACATGTGACATTGACTTTAACACCCTGTTAAAATTAATGGCAAGGACCAAATTGAATTATTTTTAAGAAACTGAGAACCAAATTGAAACAGAAAAAAAAAATTGAGGACTAAATTGACATTATTTGACAAATAGAAGGACCAAAATAATATTTTAACCTATTATTTATGTCATAATTGTGTTTTCTCCGTATGACACGTTATCTAATTATTATTGTACCTTTTTAGTTTTTAAATTCTTAGGGTCTGTTGAGCGTCCATTTCGGTGACTTTAATTTTTTTATTTACTTTATATCATATGGAGTTGAGTTGGTTTAAGGGACGCTTAATAGTGTCCCATTTTTAACGGACACTCCTTTATGGTAGCTAATGTAATTCTTGTAGTGTTCATGTATATTATTTCCATTATTCTTAAACGGTTCATCAGGTACGTTTTTCAATCTATTATTTAGAGTATTGAGAACCGATGAAACTCTCAGTTACTGTATAGGTTTATTGCTCATACTATAAACTAACAGTTGCATGATAATTAAGTTGGAGAAGGTTAAAATTAGCATACGAAGACAATGCAGAAAATAGAGGTACTGCTAGAATTAGAAAAAAGAAAAAAGAAAAAAAAGCACGTGAAGAGAAAAGAGAGAGAACATAAGAAATATGTAAAGGATGAGTGCAATTATATTATTTATTAGATTGTGCTAGGGATTTTTTAAACATGAAAGCAGTGGAGGTGATGAGAGGGAGAGTTGAACGGAAAGGTGAGTGGAGATTAGGGCATAAGCATCCTTTAACTTAGGGGACAGTGGTGGTTGAACGTCGTGGTGGAGTAGAAGGAACACAAATAATGAGGTCGGGGCGGATAATGCATGTTGGTAGAGGTGGAGGTGGAGGTGGACCGTTAGGAGTCTTCATGAGATGTCGTGCTGCTACTGCTCCCTCCATCATGCATGAGAAGGAAATAGCAATCACAAAACCCATAATCATCCATTTCTCACACTCACACCCCATGCCTATGCTTCCTTCAATCCCAACTTCAAAACTTTGATTACACTTCACAACTGCATATTCCACACACTCCATTATATTTACAAGATTACAAGTACCTTACTACACTATTCTACCTAATACTGCACGTACTTTATATTATTCAATATTCTATTAATTATTGATATGTTTTATTACGTGTTTGGCAATCCATTATTAATATGGAATCAAGCAACCACATCAATTAATCTATCGTTAAGAAGTTAGTATAGTTCTAATGCTTCATAGTTACCCTCAAGCTACCACAGTATGCAGGGCCAAATTTTTTTTATCAGCATCAACAAATCTATGAATACTCCATTATAAGTACCTAACTAGACTACGGTATTGTTACCAATGGTTAACACTGACGTTGTTTGGTATTATTCAATATTGTATTAATTATTAATATGGTTTGTTTCGTGTTTGGCAATCTATCGTATATACGGAATGAAGCCACCACTACTCTATGCTGAAGTAGTTATTAAGAACTCAATTTGATGTTTCAGTTTTAAAATTTGTGCCATATTGTCCATAAGTAAGTGAGAGATTTGTTAGGTTTCAAAGAGGTACATCTTATATATATATATATATATATATATATATATATATATTCGTGTTACAATATAAATCTAATGCATATATTAATAAAACAGTATGCAAAATTATCCAAACCAAACGAAAATTTGATTTGGAATAGCGTCTTTTTAAATGTCCACATCAAACCAAATCACATAATTTTTATGTTCGATTCAAATGTATTTAACAAAAATTTGCATCAATAAAATAATGTATTTTAGCTGTTTCTCCAATTATGTATCTTGGACACTTTAATCTTTAATTATTATCTTTATATTTTTATTATGAAATAAGTGAAGACGTTGATCGAACCGATTAATTTTGATTGTACTTCAATATATATATATATATATATATATAATAACTTACAAAAAAAAGAACATCTTTAAGTAAGTTAATCTACCTAACTCACTGATTTTGGTGGGTCTAGTCGCACAACAAAATTTGTAACCCATCAAAATTGAATCCGGTTAACCTAACTCATTTTTAATTCAACTCATGGTGAGTCATCTTTTGTCTTACTTGAATCATCTATTTGCTATCATTTTAGTCAGTGTTGTTAGCATAGGCTCGTGTTTTAGGTCCATTTACTTTTGACTCTTAAGGTTAGCTTTATGTGTGTATATATCACACTTCTTGTAACATTTTATACACACTAAATAATATGCAATTCGCTTCTTCCTATATTTCTTTGTTTTCACGAGGGCAATCTTCTTTTCTCAGCGCTTTGCTTGGGTTGCCTAGCTGATTGCACTCGTCTGGTTTGTACATTACATTGTTTATGCCAAGAGAGTTTATTTGTTGCCCAAGGCACATGTATGAGAAATCATCTAATAACTCATATAATTTGTATCATCTGGTGCATTGCTTGGAGGACCTCATTTGTACCACTTTTTTATGTGTTCAACTTTGACATTTTACACACATAAGTTGTTATTTGGCTACCATTATGAGCGAGATTCATGGAAGATTTTGATGTAGTGAAACGTTGTTATTCACACTGAATATTAAATGAACAAAAACTATTTAATCTCTTGAAAATCAACATGGAATCTAGGTCATATATACCAATGTGAAAGCAAACAAAGCATGATGTGAATTTTTTGAATATTCGCAATTGAAGAAATCACGACCAAAAAGCATGGGCAAAGTGCAGTTTGGACAACAACTAAATCCATATCCAGCACTGATATAAATATAGAGCACCAGACGACTTCAACATCAATCATTTTTTTCCATAATCAGTGAGTGGATTACTTAAATCACTATTGCCTCATTTAGGAGTGGTCATGGATCGGATTTTGAATGATCCAATCCACATCCATTTTAGATCCAAATAATTGGATCAAATTTTCGATTCAAATCCATTTTTCAGCAAAACTAGTTTAGATTGTTTTTAAATGTAGATCCAAATATTTGGATCAAGATTTAAATCCAGTCCAAATATTTGGATCAAGTTCAAAATCCAGAATCCGTATTTTATAAAAGAAATTGAAATTGAATTTTCTAAAACTGGAGTCCTTAAGCCCAACACGATACAATTTGGTTAGAGTTGTCAATTTGACAAAATCCACAGGGTTAGGGCCAAAAAAGTTCACAGTGCAAAAAAACCCCCATTAAAGAAGCCCACAAAGCCAAAAACAACAAAAAGCCTTGTAGGTCAAGGCCCGCCCATGGGCTTTCTTCTAAAACATGAAAAATATATTACTTTTTAAAATATATTATTAAACTTTTTGTCATCGGCTTAGGGTCGATAGGTCTAGGACCCGTCCAGGTCGTCAAGCCAAGCCAAGCTGACCCATCAAGGTCGTCGAGTCGGCACAGTCTATTTGACCCGTTGTGCTCGTCAGGGTCGTCAAGCTTGCTCGGTCTGTACATGTCATCTGGCATGGCCTATTCGAGTTGTCAGGTTGACTTAACCTGTCTGAGTCATCGGGCTGACTCAGTTTCTTCGGGTCATCGGGTCGTCGGGCACGACCCATCCGAGTTATCAAGCCGGCCCAGCCCATCTAGGTCTTTGGGCTCGACTGGCCCGTTCGGGTCATCGAGCCCACCCTACTTTTTTGGGTTATCGAGATCGATCAACTCGTTTGGGTCGTCAGGCCTGCCCGATCCTTCAGGGTCGTCAGGCCTGTCCGGTCTGTACAGGTCGTCGAGCACGACCCGTCCGAGTCTAGATTTTTAGCTTAGCCCATCTCGACCTTTAGCCTAACTTAGCTAAAAAATTAAATTGAAAATTTGGATTGTCCATATTTTAAAATCATGATTTAGAGAATGAATATCCAATCTATAAAATATATAAAATGTAGAGTAGATTGAAATCCAGATCCATTAAATTGGATTTTAAATGGATTGAATTTTTAATAAAATGGATTTTAAAAGGGTTAGATCAGAGTAATAGTGGATTAGATCAAGAAAATTAGATTTTTTTTGCCCATCCCTAACCTCATTGAGTGAATTTCAAGCTGCTAAACAAATTAACTCCAAAGCGAAAATTATAAAATTATGAAAACATACATTCATTAAATGACTAGATATTATCTAGGTGAATGTGATACATTTTCCAGAAGAATGGTTCCAAGGATAAATTATGAGATAAAGTGTTCAATCTCCCTTTGCTAAAGGAAACTAAGTGAATTAGAAATGATTGCGAGAGGATTTGAAATGATTAAGGGGATTATGTAAAAAAACTTCAATATTCGTGTTCCGGTAAAAAAAGGTGTAAAATAACCTTATACTAAAGATAAAAAGAAAGAAGTAATTTAACCTTAGCTAATGACTCACTTAGGCCAAAATAGTTTTTTCCCTTGACTGTGGGAGTAATATTCTTATTTATAGGGTTTAAAATTGGTTACAACTATTACAGATATACATAATTAGATACCTAATAATATTTCTAAAAGATAATCTAATAAATAACAACTGAAATGCTTCTTTGGAAAAATACCTATAAATTCTTCTTAAATAATAACTAAGATATCCCTTTTTACATAATCTAAGATTCTTCCAGCGCCACTCTTGGAGCAACATCCTCACCAATTCTGTTAATAGCTTCAGTTTATCATTATTTTGGCCTCGATTTTGTGGTGATGCCATATCATCAGTCTTGCATCGGCTTTATGACGACTCAACTATATATCTCTGCATATCATCAGTCTTGCGTCGACTTTATGACAACGCAACGCTTTATCTCTATATGTCACCAATCCTGTGTAGACTTTATGACAACGCAACTCTACATCTCTGCATGCCATCAATCCTGTGTCGGCTTTATGATGACACAATTCTACCTCTCTGCATGTCATCAATCTTGTGTCAGCTTTATGACGATATAACTCTACATCTCTCCATATTACCGTGATGTTTCTGGACATGTACAATTTGTTTTCTGTATTACGTCAAAGCAACCAAGTGAATTTGTTATAGGAAAAATATTCTAAAACTTAGCGTAAGGAGTTACGTTATATTCCTATAAGGTCTTAGGAAAATACTTTGGATCGATGTCACAGTATACTTTGATATATAGATCTTTTTTCTCTCTCTCTAAAACATATGAATAAAACAGTTCGTTAAACTAATATATTATTTCCATAGCTTTGTACTGAGTTTTATATTCTGGATTTTTTATAATGAAAAATATTAGAAAAAATATTCTATTAAAAATTATTAACCAACCATTTTATGAAAATTCATTACCAACAAGTCTATGAAACTCCACTATAATTACGATTAGACTATTGTATTGAGGTCAATGGTTAACATTACAATTGCTTAGTGGTACTAAATATTCTTATTTACTAGTATCGTTCGTGACGTGTTTGGCAATCCAACATTAATATTGAAGCCACCACACTAATCTATCGTGAAGTAATTATTACTTCTAACTTTTCATATTCTATTTAATATATATAATATTTATTTTAAATAAATAATAATATTAACTTTTTTTTATAAAATGTTGGGTTGTCTCTAGTAATTAAGCACTTGTGTAACATATGAATAGTTCGACCCTTCTTCTCCTCTGGAGAGGGCCATTTTCTTCTAACTTCATTTGTTGTGGAGAAAAATAACTGAAACAATTTTTCAACAGCCTGGAAACCTGTTCTGCCTTACTCGTCACAAACAAAACTTCCTTAACAACATTAATATCCTTTGGTTTTAGATAGTGAATTCCTTTGGACATTTTGAAGTTTACCTCCTCCTCTTGATCTCTAATTTTTAGTTTGCCGCCATCAACATCTATGATAACTATGGCGATTTTCATGAATGGTCTTCTAAGAATGATAGGTGTTGGCAAAAACAATACAAGTCTAAATGCTGAAGCAAGATTTTGATGATGATAAAAGAAGCCTGAAAGCCATCTGGAAGTCAATATGAAGAACAAGTGTTGTTGTGTTTAAAGCTATCTTATAAAGTGTAATTAGATTTGTTAGAATCAATAGTGTACAAAAAAATTATGGTATTTCTCAAAAAATCAAAGTGATAATCGATTATCACTTAGGATAATCGATTATCACTTAGGATAATCGATTATCTTGAGTTGAACCATTTTTTTCAAGAAAGCACTGGAATAATCGATTATCTGTTCAAAAATTTGTTTTTCATAAACCACACTGGAATAATCGATTATCACTAGTGATAATCGATTATCCTGGTCAGTTGGGCGCGATTGTTCAGCTTTTTGACCTAATTTTTGGAACCCCTATTTAAAGAACATCAGAGTTAATTCTCACTTACCTTTTTGAGAAGCTAGAGTGCTAGTGTTGTGACTGCAAGAGAGTTATCTGAGTGTTCTCAAAAAAAGCTTTGAAAAACCTAGTGTGGGTAGAGCGATAACTTTTCCTGAGAGGTGTTCTAGGTGATTGAGTGCTGCTGTTGTTGCTAGGAAAGCTAAGGTCAAGGTTCTCTGTGTGATTCAGAGAAAGTTGTTCATCTCTTGTGTGTTCAAGAGAGGTGTTTTCTTTCCTTACTCTTTTACTATCTGATTGTAAATCTGTTATTTGTTAGTGATTTAGTTAATCTCGTTTATGAGAGATTAACAACTGGACGTAGGGTCTTTTGATCCGAACCAGTATAAATACTTGTGTTCAATCTTCTTCTCTATCTCTTTATTTCATCTATTACTGTGTTTAAAGAAATTAATATTTGATTTAATTGATAAATTTTGGAAAAATTTTAAAGTATTAATTTTATTACTTAAAACCAATTCACCCCCCTCTTGGTTTTTGTCCACACGTTTAAACATTCCGCTGCGCGATACCAACAATTGGTATCAGAGCTTGCTTTGATAGTTATTCAAATTTTTCAAAAATGGTTATACAAAATCAAACCTTTGTTGAGGATGCGTCTATCAACAAACCTCCTCTATTTACTAGTGAAAATTATCCTTTCTAGAAAGTTAGGATGCAAATTTTTCTAGAGTCTGTAGATAGAGGTATTTGGGATGCTGTTTTAAATTGTCCATTTGTTCCTGTTAATATTGTAAATGATGTGCAGGAACCAAAGTCATTCTCGCAATGGACAACAGACGAAAATAGACGAGTCCAGTATGATGTAAAAGCTAGAAATATAATTTCATCTGCCTTAACCCTAGATGAGTTTTATAGGATCTCAGTCTGCACCAGTGCACAAGAAATGTGGGAAATATTGCGTGTAACCCATGAAGGAACAAATGATGTGAAAAGAGCACGCAAGAACTCTTTGATCCAAGAATACGAAATGTTTCGGATGCAACAAGGAGAAACTATCTACGATGTGCAGAAACGATTCACACATATCGTCAATCATCTCACAGGTCTAGGTAAAACCTTTGACACTGATGAATTAAATATAAAAATTCTTAAATCCTTGAACAGGACTTGGCAGTCGAAGGTGACAGCCATCACGGAGTCACAAAATCTTGCGACAATGACGATGGCGGCTCTATTTGGAAAGCTGAGAGAACATGAGCTTGAACTAGGCAGATTAAATGAAGAAGAAGATATTGGAAGAAAGAAGAACATAGCCTTTAAAACTGAAGTGGTTAAAGGCAAAAAGCAAAAGGAAGAAGAAGATTCAAATGATGATGAAAATCTTAGTCTTATGATTAAGAAGTTTACAAAATTCATGAAGGCCAAAGGTAAAAAATCAATTCAAGAACAACAAGAAAGATAATCAAGGATCATCCTCAAATTTCAAATGCTACGGATGTGGAGAATCTGGACACATTAAGGCTGATTGTCCAAATTCAAAAAGTGAAGAAAAGAAGGGCAGAAAATTCTTTAAAAAGAAGGCATATATAGCATGGGAAGACAATGCCTCAAGCTCATCAAATTCTAGCGATTCTGATAATGAAGAAGCAAATCTATGTTTGATGGCTAATCATGATGATTCTGATAGTGAGGTAAATTCTACTTGCCATGAAAATGACTATGATGATTTCTATGATGCTTTTCAACAATTACTTATTAAATCTAGTAAATTGGATACTGCTCATAAAAAGTTAAAATCTGATTTCAAAGATTTACAAAGTAAATTCGAAAAATCTCTTGAAGAAGAAGAATTTTTGAAAAATAAAATTTCAATATTAGAAAATAAAGAAAAAGAAACTGTTGAATGTGCGTCATGTAAAAGTTATATGTTTGATATATGTATTTTGGAAAAACATCTTGAAGATGCCTTAGAAAATAAAAATTGTGAAAAGTTTAATCTCAAGAAAAACCCAAATAAGACCAAGTATGCTCATAATCATAATTTTAAAAATAAAGCTAAGAGAATTCATAGATTTTGAGTAGAAAAAGGAACTTCTCATTTTATGAATACATATGCATGTACTGCTACATGTTTTTATTGCATGAAAAAGGGTCATACTTCAAACAAATGCAATATTAAACATTTTGGTGTTCCAAATAGGAAGTATCATTGGTGCCTGTTCATAAGTAGATATTTTTATTCTAACCCCAAGGACCCAAACAAGTTGTTGGGGACCTAAATGAATTGTTTCCTTATTTTGCAGATGACTTCTAAATCCAGAAGGTCAATGTGGTATCTTGACAGTGGTTGTTCAAGACACATGACTGGAGAGAAAAAGAAGTTTAAGAACTTTAAAAGAAAGGAACAAGGATTTGTCACTTATGGGGATAACAACAAAGGAAAAATACTTGGAACGGGTGATGTAGGTGGAGGAAATACTTTGGAGATCAAGGATGTAC
>Ga0214542_1011582_pt1 | contig 11988 bp, 5 predicted proteins | sample CNSS1metaG_FD_160096 | JGI IMG/M metagenome (GOLD analysis project Ga0214542, IMG submission 160096) | Root nodule microbial communities from cowpea collected in UCLA plant growth center, Los Angeles, California, USA - CNSS1 | ecosystem: Host-associated > Plants > Roots > Nodule | place: USA...
CTTGAAAAAATTATAGATGGAATTCAGTTTAGTTCAGTGTCTAATTAACTAATAACAGTGCAGTTTTTTAAAACTGAACTGATTTATGATTGAGTTCAGTTAACTATATAAGTAGTTTAGTTATTTTCAATTTTTTACAGTACAGTTAACTGTAGTTTAGTACAGTTACAGTAACTTTGCCCAACCCTAATATTATGTAATTGGACTCACATCTTATTGGTATTTGTTCTTTCCAATAAAACTCACTCCTTAAAACCTAATACAAATCGTGTCCATGTCCTGTATTTAAAATATGAAAATTAAATGTATTGTGAAGACATACAAAAATCTAACAAGAAAAAAAGTCCAAATTCTTCTGTGTAAGGTGAATGTTTTGTTTGTGACGTAATGGCTTGGCACTTTGCTTAGGGGAAAATTTTGCACATGCGTGACCCTTTGCTAGGACGGTGCCTATTGGCTTTGTTTTGTGTAGGCGAAGGTTTGAGTATCTCAAGTTCTTGATTGTCAAATCAATCTTGCATCACTTTTTAGGCACATAATCAACCTCAATATTTCCATAGATGCAAATTTATCTATTTTTATTATATAACATAAATATCATAAAATGTGTGTTAAATTATATTATGAAAACTTCATTAATATTTCCTGTATAATCAATGTTATCGTACATTAATCGACTACATATTAATTTATGTGTAAATCTTTTAAGATTTGTGTGAAAAGTTTAATATACACGTTTTTATTTTAATAATTTTGTGCTCGTTTTTATTCTTCATCTGTTTCCTATATCTATATTTTTACTTAGTTGGAAGTAAACATACATTCAGTGTGATATTGCGAAACTGTAACAGTTGAAAGGTCTACCTCAAAAGCAATACACTTGCTATCAAACGCAATGTTAAAAAAACATAACTAACAAAAATAATATAAAGTATTAATAAATTTAATATAAAAAAGTTGTATATAGCGTTGTCCTGTTGTAAAATTAGTTAATAGTAACTCTATCACATTTGCTTCGTTTTTCAAATAAAATTCTAATCAAATAACAGCTTATTTTTGGGTGGATGTGTTTAATTTATCTTATCAAAATTTAGATTAATGAATGCATTTATCTCATCGAGTTTTTTGTCTGCCTTTAGTAGGTACAGATGCTGTCACTGGATTGCTTACTCGTCATAATTTGTCTAAATATAAATAATTGACCGAAGAAGAGTTCTTTTTTAATGAAGATTCTTCAACGTCTCTACTTTAATGCTTAGGGATGAAGGGAGAGAAATTAAAATATGGTTTTAGTTTATGTATTTGATCACTATATATTTTTTGTTTTTTTATAAAATTTGTAATCACTTTTTTCAATTTTTATAAATTGCATGAAATTATAGTTATATTTTCAGTAAAATATATTTTTTGAATTCTACTTTAAAATTTTCAAATTATCCATTTTGGAGCATCGTGTAGTTCCGTCACGGTTTTATTATTAAAAGACACTTCGAAGAGTGGAGGAAGATAAGAATATTTAAACTGCGAGCTCTGTTACAGTTTTATCCTTAAAAAACATCTCAAAGAAGAGTGAGAAAGGAGTATCTAAAATGTGTTTGAATTCGACTCTTAAATGACAAGGAACTTATTGGGACAGTAGAACATGTGTCAATGATCTAAACCAAAATTCACTTATTGTACATTATTATAATATGATAGTATCTATATAGAATTTGTGATTTTTTTTCTTATATATTACTTAAACTGTTATTAATACGAGACTCAAGTTTATATTTTAAATTTTTTAAACTTTGTTCACATAATGTGCCGACCAAACTAACAAGTTTAAAGAGAACGAAAATATGAAGAAAAAAATAAAAAGATATCCACAAATTAAGAGGGAAACCTTCTTTTTGCGTATATGGCTCTTGTCGTTTTCGCATTTTATCCTGTTCCACGGATATTAATATTGCATAATTTTGTTTTGACATAAAATATTTTGCATGTTGTGATATATGAGTATTTTATTCTTGATTTTGTGTACCAAACGTTGTCGTTAACAAATCCAGAGAGTAAAAAGTAAAGGTTATGGCTAAGTTAAGGAATGTTAGAACTCCGAAGAAGATCTCGTGGGACGTTTCATAAGCTCAAACCTTGGAATATTATACAACCTCAATGTCAGTGCAACTGCATCAACGCACGCCTTTTAATATCAATTTCGCTTAAGTTGAAAGAATAATTCTAATATTTTGCACAATATTTTTATTTATCATTTTAAATTATTAAATATATTTATTTTCTTTTCTTTTATTTTTTATAAAATATTAAAATTATGTATATTTATATAAATATATATTACTACCCTAATTTTTTTTGCTTTCTTACACCTCTGCTGGACTGGGCCGGAGTAGTGGCATATTATACCAATTAGATTTTTTTTTTAATTTCTCCTAAAGATATCATAACTGAGTTTCTTAAGTTGTCTTACTGTCTCCATAGTACTTTTTTTTATCCTAAAGTTTTATGTCATTGTTAAGAAAATTTTACATGTTTTTGTTTCAATAATGAGAAATTTTAAAAAACTTTTTGTCGCCTGGTTGTTGTCTAAGAAACTCTGGTTGAAACAAAAAGTTTTCTTCAGTCTAAGAAATTATAAAAGAAAACATTTATTGAAGGCTGTACCAATAAAATAGAGTGAAAGATACTGACAAAAAATAATAATGATGAACTATAATATAGGGAGTGGCAATTAAATTAGAACCGAGTTGAATTGGAATTTCCCTAGACATGTACTGCTTTTCTTTTGAACAAAAGAACTTTCTCTTGTCAATATGTGTACCTACCCCATCAATTGAAAAATTAATAAAAAAAAAAAAAAACAATAGAAAAAGAAGCACTGTTAATGAATGAAAGACAAAACAAAACGTGGTTAGAGTTAGAGAGAACAATATATAATATGACAACAATATTATATTGTAAAGTGGCCGGAAGTAATTTTCTTTTTCTTTTTTTAATATATGTAAAAAAAGTATTATCTTTATACTAAACCAAATGGATATGAAATAATGCATTGTGATTGTGAAATGCGAAAAAAAAATTCTCTGTCTCCATTGAATTAAAAGAATATAAATTTATACATACAAATTACAGAAAAACTCTCTTTAACCAAAGTTATGATATTCTCTTTAACCAAAGACATTGTATGCTCATTATAATAATAAAGTTAATGAAATGAAAATATAACTAAAATACACACCTCGTAGTTCTTATGAACGAAAGATATATATATTATTAGGATTATAATTTTTTTATACGGTGATGTAAGAATTATTATAATTAAAGGAATTTTCTTTCCTTAAAACCAGTCATTAATTTATGATGGCTCTAACTCTATAATTACATAATTTAATTTAATATATTATCATAACTGATAATTATATATTTTTACTATATCTTAATTTATTATTTATCGCCCTAATTGCTACAAGCTTGGTTAATAGAGAATAGTTTGGTTGACCAAATTGAATAGTATATATAATTTTAAATATCTAATGATGATTTGTGTGCTTGTCACAATGATTGAGTCTAATTAGTGTATTGATTTGTCTTTAACACAAACATGGAATTAACTTATTATAGGTAGTATAAGTGTTCACCAAAGTCACATTTAATATTTTTAACATTTAAAATTTACAAAAGAGATGGAATAAGAGGTAAAAAGTGATAATTTTCTTGGTACAAAAATCTGCTATGATAAAACAAAATATTATTTTGACAAAACTACTAAAAATAATTGAATTAATACAATAAATAATTTAATCTTTTGAAATATAAAAAAAAATATACAATAATTTAATCTAAAAATATTATCTTTAAAGTAGCTATTCATAGACCAAACCACATCTTTCCAAAGGTGGGAAAGCTAACTACTACGAGAAATAGTACGACAATAAGTATATGTATATAATTCGGTCGGAAAGTAATATGAAGTTGACTAACCTGCATGGTGCTTTCAACGTTTGCTTCTGCACTTTGAATTTTCAACGAAGCCATATTTTGAAAGTGTTTCATTCGTTCAATCAACATATGTGGTATATTTAATTTTAATTGTACAGATTTTAATGATTAGTCCATGCAAAAAAGCACAAAAATGAAAGCTACCACAATAACTTGACTGGAGTTTCTTACCCATAATATTAATAAAATGGAAGGGAGGAGTAATGAAGAAAACATTTTAAAATTTTTCCTTAATACAATATTAATTCTAGGGTTAAATATGTTTTTAGTCCCTCAAGTTTCAGTCAATTTTGGAATTAGTCCATTTTCAAACTTTTAAGTCTTTCATCTTTAAAAATGCGTGGATTTAATCTTATCAAATTTTATTAAGTTTATTTGACATTTTAAACGCATTTTATCATAATATTTGAGTTAACATTAAAGCGAAAATGTGTTAAACGGTGTAAATAATTCAAATACTATAATGAAGTGCGCTTGAAACGTTAGATAAACTTAACAAAATTTGTTTAAAAGAACTAAATTTATGCATTTTTTAATATAAAAGATTAAATTGGTAAAAGTCTTGAAAAGAGACTAATTTCAAATTTTACTAAAACTTAAGGGACCAAAATCATCTTTAACCCTCAATTGTATTATAAAGGAAAAAAAAATATTACTTCCTTTCTTAATTATTTTTTTTCTTGATCAACAATTCATAAAAGAAGAAGTAAGAATCGGTATTCACCGAGAATCATGCTTATAATTGCCTTATCACGGAACTAAAAATGAGTTTCTTCATTTTGATTTTGATAAGCCAAAAATTTTACAATTCAATTTAATTATCTTAGATTTATGAGATAGTGAATTAACTCACTTAATGATATTATTTTTTTTAATTTATTTTACATATTTAATACAATACAATCAAAATAGGTTAATTTGACTCATTATTTTGTAGCAATATAATCGAGATATTCACTTATTTTACAAAATATGATTATAAAAATAGCAATTAAAAATTAAAGTATCAAACTAAATAACTTGACAAATACATAAATTAAATATTAAACTATTTAATCGGCATTGAATAACATTTTACTATATAAAATAATCAAATGGTCAACCTACATAAGTAAAATTAGAATTAAAAAATAATTACAATAAAAAATAGTTAAATCATTTCAGAGGTCTCCATTTTTATAATGAAATTCAAGTAGGTATCCTTCTTTATATTTGACTCAATTGAGTTCTTATTTTCGAAGATTCGTTTCAATTAAGTCTTTTTCGTTAGTAATACTCTAACAATGTTAACTATGTGACACGTGTTAGCAGGTGGTTTTTTTTTAATTTTTATAATTTATTAAAAAAAAATTGTCACGTGTCAATCTGACATTGTGCCACATGGCAGAAACAGTGTGATGCGGCAGTGACAACGCCACGTATCACTATTCGATGTGAAAAATCTCAATGTAATCTTCTATTTGTTATTTTGTCTTAATTTGGACCCAAATTTTTTAAAACTGAATCAATTTCATCCCTATATTAAATTTAATTTTTATATAAATTTTACAGTGGTATTTTTATTATAATTGATATTTTTAACAAAATTATGTTTATTTAAATATATATATTTTGTATTGAATTTTATTTAAATTTTGTTTTAAATATTTATATATCTATAATTTATAGATAAATGTTAGAGTTGTTTTAAAAATAAAAACTTTATAAATTCAAATATAAAATTTTAAAACAATTGTATAACAATTTAAAATAAATATATTTATTTAAATTTTATTTTAAATATTTATATATCTATAATTTATATAGAAATGTTAGAGTTCCTTTAAGAATAAAAACTTATAAATTCAAATATAAAACTTTAAAACAATTTTATAACAATTTAAAATAAATATATTTATTTAAATTTTGTTTAAAATATTTATATGACTATAATTTATAGATAAAAGTTAGAGTTGTTTTAAAAAAAACTTTATAAATTTAAATATAAAATTTTAAAACAATTTTATAACAATTTAAATTAGATATATTTATTTAAAATTTACAATTCAATTTATAAAATTGTTATTTTCAATCTAACTTTAATATTTGTCTATAAATTATTGATATATAAATATTTGAAACAGTTTTTTAATAAAGTTTAATGCAAAATATACATTTAAATAAACTTAATTTTGTTAAAAATGTGAATTATTATAAAAATAACATTGTAAAATTTATATAAAAATTAAATTTGATATAAGGATTAAATTAATTTAATTTAAAAAAATTGAGACAAAATAACAAACAAAGAGATTGCATTGAGACTTTTTCACATCCAACAGTGACAAGTGATGCTGTCACTATCATATCACACTGTTTCTGCCACATGGCACAATGTCAAATTGAAATATGACATTTTTTTAAAATTATATAAAAAAAAATCACGTGTTGACATGTGATGACACATAGTTAACTAGAGTATTATTAACGGAAAAGACTAATTGCAATGAATTTTCTAAAATAAGAATCCAATGGAGTCAAATAAAAAATGAGGAGACCTACTTAAGATTTTGTTATGAAAATGGAAACCTTTGCAAAGATTTAACCTAAAAAATTTATGAAATGGTAAAAAATAAACAAAAAGTTGTTATTAGTAATTTTGAGATTAATTATTTACCTACAACTTGATTAAAAATCTGGTTAACCCATTAAGTTAATCAACAACAATTTAACCCACCTTTAAAAAAAGTTAGAATTTTTCCAATCCAACCCGTTTCGAATTAATGATGAATGGGATTAACTCAGGATTGTTATTTTAAAATCTCTATTTACCACACAATACATAAAAAGAGAGTTTTCTTACTAAAGATGCAAAGGCATGGTTTCATGCTTCACTGATCCACGCTAAGCTATAAAAGGCTTTTTAGCCTTTGCTCGGACCCTGGTGGTACCAGGTATATTCTCGAAACTCATTAAGAAGAACCAGAGAATGGTCGGTGTGGCTGAGCTGGGATCATTTCTGTCATCACAAGTGGGTCCTCATATAACGTGTTGCACCAAACATCCACATATAGGACATCAACCATATCACACCATCATCAACTTTCCCCATATTTTTTAAACATTGTTGCTTAATTTTAATTCTTGTTTGTAAAATAATTAAATATTCTCTGCTAATTCAATTGCTCTAAAGGATAGATGTTAATATAATAGGAATGATATAATTACCAGTTTATAGCTGAATGGTGTTGATTTAATACGATATACAATTGTAGTTTTTTGGTGGTTGGATCTAGTAACCGTTTTAATTCGTGAATAAATACTTCAGACTATAAATATTCTAGAGAACATGGTTAATGACTTTTTTTGTCTCTAACTTTAATTAATTATTTTACCAAATGTTAAAGCATCCTTTGTTGACCGACTAAATATAACCACTGAACTATTCGGTATTTGCCCTTCATGTGTATTGCATGGTGTAGTGCGCACTCATAATTGCTTGATATATTATTTCGAGGAGTTTCGTGGTATTTTCTTAATTATCTAATGTTGGTTACTTTCTAAAATACTGTTATTTATTTTTATAGAAAGGGTCTTATTTTTTCTACAAGACCAATGAGTAAAAATAGTCGATTAAAAAAGAATACGGTTCACCATTTATAAGCAGTTATACGTAGTTAAAATTTACTGATTTCAGGAGTGATAACAATTTTAGTAAATAAGGTTATCTGTGATGCCCCAGCACTCTGCTCCGGAAATAACAAAATGATACACCAAGAAGCAAGTCAGAAACAGAGGGAGCCACATGCATTTATTAAGTGGCAATTCTAAAACATTGTGTGAAAATAACTGGTTAACAAGTCAGCAATATTCTGATTCCTGTCTTGTAGGCCATGAATTATCATAATTTCCCAATTATTTTCGCATACCATTTCTATGGACCGAACAATGTTATGCTAACAGGACAAAGGAGGCCACCACTCCCTTTCAATGCAAACCATCTTAAAAACACTCCTTTTAACACACCTAGTTTTTCGTTAAATTCATAACACAAAAACTAAAACTCGGTAACGATCGATAAATGTTTCAAAAAATTGAATGTGTACTAGAATAATATTTCTCACATATCTACAAGACCATAGCTTAAGTTATGCACAAAGACGTGAAGGAAAGTTGAAGAATCCTGAAAAATCACTCCGCAACTCCATAACGGTTCGGAAATAAGGAACCAATGACAGTATCATCATTTGATCTAAGTTTCAATCGAACCCGTATTAAAATGACGTGACATTAATTTAGTACTTGGCAACTTTTAATCAAAAGGTTGTCGAAAGAAAAAAAAAATCAATCACGCGCTGACTTCGTATAAATACATGATGTCTAAATGGCAAATTAATTAACCTCACCCAATATAATACTAATAATCCTGTATCATGTAACACGACCTACCACATCATTTCAAGCTCAGCATTTTATAAATAAATTAAGACCTTAAAGTAACAAACTTCCAACCCCTCTCACTTCTATCTTCTCATCGTTTCCACACGGAACCTACTCTCACTTATCTTCTCCAGCTTCAACCAGAGCAGCCATGTCGGTGAAGGAGTGCCACCACCACAAGGGAAAGAAGCACAAGCTGTTGAAACGCATATTCTGGGGTATAGTGATCTTCGCGTTCATCGTGCTGCTCGCAGTTCTGATAATCTGGGCGATTCTGAAGCCCACAAAACCAACCTTCATCCTCCAAGACGTCACCGTTTTCGGCTTCAACGCCACCGTCCCGAACCTCCTCACCTCAAGCTTTCAGGTGACGCTGTCCTCGCGCAACCCCAACGACAAAATCGGCATCTACTACGACCGTCTCAGCACCTACGTCAGCTACAGGAACCAGCAAGTCACCTACCGAACCTCAATCCCTCCCTCCTACCAAGGTCACAAGGAAGAAGACGTGTGGTCCCCATTCGTCTACGGCAATAACGTCCCCGTCGCCCCCTACAACTTCCTCGGCCTCAGCCAGGATCAGTCTAACGGCAACGTCCTCGTCATCGTTAAAATTGACGGTAAAGTCCGATGGAAGGTCGGCGCCTTTACCTCCGGCCACTACAACCTCTACGTAAGGTGCCCTGCTTTCATCACCTTTGGCCCCCGAAGCACCGGGATTGCTCTCAGCAATAACGCCGTTAAGTTTCAACTCGTTCAGCGCTGCACCGTCGGGGTTTGACGTCAACGCCGTTTCTAGCTTTATATATTTATTCTCTCTTCCCCTGCTCTGATCCCTCGTATATTTAGTGTCTATTATCTATATACGCTCTTTCTCTTTTCTTTATACACGTATTCTTCTCATCTTCTACCCACGTATTTCTTCTGTATCGATGGATCGTTTTCCCGTTAGGTATACGCGCGTGTCTTTGTTACAGTAATTGAAATTGTACATTTTGCTACAGAATAAAATTGCACTTGGAGACGAAGCGAAATTACAATTTGTAACAAAAGCCGATTGAGATAAATCAAAATGTCGTTTCAATTTGGATAAAATCCATGATATTCTTCCGGGGATATTCACATATGATTCTCGTTTAGTTTTGCTCGAATTCGCTTCATCTCTTTTCTCGGCTATGCATGTGAATATTTATTTTCTGTATTATTGGGTCAATAATGAAGTATGATAATTCGGAAATGAAGGGACCACTTTTCCTTTCTCATCTTTAATTTAGTGATTTATTTATGAGGGGAAATACCTAAACCCAGAACGAACGTTGGATGCGTATTCTATAAGATAACACCTCCCCCTCTTCCCTTGTCTGGGCTAAATAAAAAAAAAAAGAAAAAAGATACATTATCTAATTAATTAAGGTGAGTTTAGATGTTAATTATGGTATGTGACGTCGCAAGTAGAGTTCAATTAACTATGTTGTTGAATTTTGGTTATTGTAATGGAAAAATAAGAGTGTTGGAGTTGGACAGCTCAACAGAACACATGCACGCTTAAGATGAAGTAGTGTGTTTGAACAGATTTGGTATTGAACACCGTCACGGTAGCGCAAATTAAAGGAACCTTCTCTGATTCGTCAACATTCAAAGGGAGTCAGCATGTGCATGTGATAGGGTGAAATTTATTTATTTTTTGGTGAGAAAAAATTGAGATTAATTTTGATAACGACTCACGATGTTCCATACACTACTGGTGAACGTTTTTAAGTCGTATATTATGGTATTTTGCTTGCTTCTAACAGGACACAGTAATCAATCACATGGTCACTCTGTCACATACTCCTATATTGCTGAATTGACTAAAATCTCAATTGCTTCTTTCTTTATCTTGTGTTCGTATTTCACTGTTCCCTTCAACAACGTATATTTTTCCGCTTCATGGGGGCTAAAAACAACTTCCAAATATTTTCGAAAATGACGTTTGATTACACGATCGTGTTATACTCTAATCATTTCGTCTCCAATTCTTTAACAACTGAACAAAAAGGTAATTTACTTCACTCATAACCACACTTTTTAATTTTTATTTTGAAATAAACGAATTTATATAAATAATATGAGTTGATTAACACTTTAAGTTCAGTTTAATTTTACAATAATGTAATTTAGTTGTACATTTTGGATATCCTGTTGAAAGATTATAACTTTGGTATATTACACCATACCTTATTAGAGCAAATTTTTTATCATATTATTGTTTTTAATTATAAATTTATTAATTTTATATCGATTATTTTAAAAGTTGTACTGATAATATATTGTGATTAAATACTAATATAATTTTATTAAAAAGTGTTTGTAATTTTAATGAATTAACTAGTCAATGTCATTTAAAAGCTCATTTTGTTGTCTTTCATTTCATCTCTTGTGCTCGTATAAATATACTAAACACGTACATACAAATTTGTATGGTGTGCTCCTAGAAGTGAATGAGATGATATGAGACAATGGTTTACGATAAGTAATGTGTAGTTGAAAGCTTTTTCTCAATTGCTGATTATAGGTTGTTTATGTGATTTGTATGGTAGATAAAATATATCCATTTAGTAACTAAAATAACTCATTTATTCCCGTCATAAATTTGATGCTACTTGTATCTATTTTAATAATAAAATAATATTAGCTGAGAAAAAAAAATAGCACATTTGGAAATCCTTTTATCCAGTAGGTACAATTTTATTTTATTTTTTTTATAAATTTCGGTAAGAAAGCAGCTTAGAAATGAAATGAGGGTCTTTCTTCCTACACCTCCAAGCATTTCTTCTGCACCTCCAAAAAATCTTAAAATTCCCAAAATACCCTTTGACCATTTAAAGAAACGCACGGACATCACACCCCCAAAAATACTTCCGGATGTCGACTTCCGGAAGTCAAAATATATGACTTCCGGAAGTCAAAAATCATCACCGGAAGTCGACTTCCGGAAGTCAAAAATCATCACCGGAAGTCGACTTCCGAAAATAAAAATCATCACCGAAAGTCGACTTCCGGAAATCAAAAATCATCACCGGAAGTCAACTTCCGGAAGTCAAAAAAAATTACGGAAGTCGACTTCCGTATATAAAAAAATATATATTTTATTTTATTTAATTTTTTAAAATACGTATACAAAATTATAAAACATTTAAATTTAAAAAAATTACTTTAAAAAATAAAAAAATAATAAATAATAAAATTACTAAATAAAAATTAAAAAACAAAATTGAAAAATAATTTAAATTCAAATAATAAAACTTTAAATAATTTAAAAATGAAAAAATATATATATATATAAAACGGAAGTCGGACTTCCGTATATATATACAAATAATAAAACTTTAAATAATTTAAAAATGAAAAAATATATATATATATAAAACGGAAGTCGGACTTCCGTATATATATACAAACGGAAGTCGACTTCCGGTATTAAAAATTATAAAACATATATATTTTATAAAGTTTTATTATTATAATTTAAATTATTTTTGAATTTTATTTTTACTTTTACTTATTTTATTGATATTCTTATAAATATTTTAT
>Ga0214542_1011583_pt1 | contig 11985 bp, 6 predicted proteins | sample CNSS1metaG_FD_160096 | JGI IMG/M metagenome (GOLD analysis project Ga0214542, IMG submission 160096) | Root nodule microbial communities from cowpea collected in UCLA plant growth center, Los Angeles, California, USA - CNSS1 | ecosystem: Host-associated > Plants > Roots > Nodule | place: USA...
AAAATTAAAAAACCCCCAAATGTGCTGCTTTGAAAATTTTGGTGTTGTCCAAACGCACAACATTGTCACACACCACAAAATCAAGACTACAAAACCACACCAAAATGCAAACCACAATATACCAACGACTCTGTCAAACAATGTTGCAGCAAAATCCAAAATAAATGAAACGTTTTCCCCCAAAGATTAAACCTTTTCGATTGCTGAAGAAAAAAACACGAACCTTACACTAAAACAGTGTTGCGGAACGGCTTCTGGTAGGTTGGTTGTCGTTGCCGTCGACTCGCTTCCACTGGATTCAATCTCCTTCACTATCGTCGCTGTCGCAGGTGTGTCCTCTCACGGTGACCGCCTCCCGCCTCGCTTCTGTAACACCACAACTTCTCTGTATCGACTTGCTCCGATTATCGCACTCTCTCTCGGCGGTTTCACCGACTTCTTCACGCTGGCTTCACCTTTCCACACACTTGATCACCCTTCTACGCCTTTCCTTCGAGTTGCTCACCTTGTCGTCGCCTTTCCGCCGACTTTCTCACGCTGTTTCCGCCTCTCCTCCGACTTGCAGAAAGTGTCTCCACTTCCTCCGACTCTCTCCCCCCCTGTCTCACGAACACCCTACCAATTTTGCATTTTCGGACACTTTCTCTCTCCACGTCTGCTTTACTTTTGGCAAAAAGAATTTGCTGCACATAACCTCCGCACACGTGACCATGACTTCTGTTTCATTTAAAAAACGTAAAAAAAAAATAAAAAAAGGGTGCCACGTCAGCCATGTCAAAATTGAGTTCGAATTTTATGTTCGAATATCATTTTCGTTAAGTAATAGTGTAGAAAAGGTGCATTCTAATTATAGGTTCATTAATTATATATAATATTAACCGAGAGGATTTTTGTGTTAGAAAGTTGCAGGGTTTTGCGGGATGCTTTTTTATAGCAGCATGGCGTGAACATAATAACAGTCTATCATTGTTCGTAGTGGTTAAGTAATAGAAAGGTATAAAAATTCAAATAATTGGTAGAAGAGTACTTTTTGGATTTCAGGGTGGGTGTGGGTGGTATAGTTGTTGAGCTTCTCAACCATTTTCAATGTTGACTCAGACAGTATCCACCGATGATCTATGCAATGCAACAAAGCTATTAACTTTTCTGTGTTGAATTGGACAAACAATAACAATGTTGCTATTATTGCAAAAACTAAGAAATTCAATCATAACAACAGGAGTTTGGCGACAGAACATTAAACAAACAAAGCAACAAAGGCATGTACTAAGAATCAGTGTATACAACACACACTCACAACTCATCACAGGACGTAGGGATGAAAGAAATGGTGTCTTTTTCGAGATCATGGTTCACCAAAATGTTCTGCTGTTGAACATTTCCGAATATGGACATTCCACTGGAAGCACCCATGGCCAAGCAAGCAACTCCTAAGCTGGAGTCACCAATCACGTAGTTCTCAGCAGGCAGCTCCAAATCCCCACCGCTGAAGTGGAAAATGAGCTTCGGAATTTCCACTTGTGTTGAATCTGATGGCAGAGAGAAACAAAGATCCAACCCAGTTGAGGTAGTTTTGTCCACAGGAAGCTTGGTTTGAGAAACGAACTCTTTCTTGAGTTCATCAAAGGCCTTTTCTTCAATGTAGGTGATTGTGGTGCCAGAATCTATGATCGCACCTCCACTCCCATCATTCCCCACTTCAAAAGTGGATTTCTCAATGGGCAATCTAGTGTCCCCCACAGAGATACCTTCAAGAGAAAGGTAATAAAAAGAAGGTTGCAAAGGGTTTTTGATTAGAGGAGTTGTCACCCCTTTTGCATCTTTCACCTTTGCCGAAGACCCCAGCAAAAGAACACTCTTTTTTCTGTCATCTATTGATGTCAAGCAATAAGAAAATCTGGGTTCCTTCAGCTGAGAAACCAAAGACAAAGGACCACGTCCAAGCCCCACCAACCCCGAGGCTTGTTCAAACCCATCACCTTCGTTATCCTCCCCACAACCAAAACCAATGTTGTGAACCGAAACTTTCTTCTTGGACTTTCCAAAACTGAAGGTCTCAGTGCCCAACACCCCTTGTGTCACTGAATAATCACCGTATGAATACACATACTCACACCCATCACTGCACGTGGATGAAGGCAAAGCACTGCACAAGCTGCTATCACACGAGACCTTGGAAAACGAAGAGGACTTCTTGGGGTCGAAAATGGGTGTTGGCTGTTTGTAACATCGTGTGCAAGGCTTGCACTGTGTCCATATGAGGTCACTGCCGGTGTCCAAAACCGCAGGGTAAGACAGCGGTGGAGTTCCGATGGCTAACTCCATCAAGTACTCTCCGTTCCCGGCATGGACAGGGGCTTCCAACTGATCAGAATCCGGTGTGGTTGAAGCTGCCAACACCATTGCGTTCAGCCTCTGAAGCCTACTCTTTCCACGCTTCATCCCGTGCTGCACACGCTCTAGTTTCGTCAGGTTTTTCCCCGAGTCAACGTGGCGAAGCATGACTCGGAACTCATTTGTCGGACAAGGGTGGTGCTGGAGGTTTTTTCTGGACGTGGAGGAGGTCGGAGCCACGAAAAGAGCCACCACAAGAAGTGCCACCACCAACGAAGGTTGTTTCAGTGCAGCCATGATCATGAGGGTGCACAACGTGGAGGGAATTATATAAAGTGAATGAGTGAAAGACAAGATTGTAGTAATGTTTATATGAAAGGAAAGATCTTAGCTTAGCTTGGTCGACACACGAGAAAATTTGGTGTTTTTTGTAACGTTCCCTTCGAATGTGGTGAAGAGGATTAAGGGAAGAAGAGTTTTAGCTTGTAAGTTTTTTCCTTCTCTTTTTCTTTTAAGAAAAAACAAAAGAGTTACAAGAGTGAGAGTGAGAGAGAAGGAGAAAAGAGAGAGAGGTCGTGCGTTTGATGATGAATGGAGGTTGAGATATCAGCGTTGTGTCGCAACAATTAAGTACCGAGTCTTGCGTTGAGGTTGGTAAAGATTTTACTTCCAAAAGGCAACATTGTTGTCACACAACACAAGCCAAGAAACACGTAAGGTTCAGAGTTCTTGGATTTTATCACCAAAATAATAACATACAGAGTTCTTGGATTAGAGGAGCACCCAAGTTTTGGATTCTCTTGAAGAGGGTGGCTTAGCTTTGAAATTATCTATTTGTATTTGTCGGCTTCACCACTTTGCTGACTAATCTTGTTGATCAATGATCACGAATTGGGTGAACCACATAATTTACATAATCATCGAACCCATATAAAATATAGTTTGTAAAAAATTAGGGAGAAGGAATATTAATTTGATTTTTATGTGTAAGTTGTGGAGTGATTGGATTGGATGAATAGGTTGGGTGGACAAACTGGTTTACTAAATGCTCCAAAGAGTGGAAACTGAGCTTTGTTTCAATTCCACGCATCCAACGGGAAAAAAAAAGGTTGGTTGATGATCCTTTTTTAGTTAGGTAGAAGGCCTTGGAGACAAAGATATTATGCCAATTATTTATTTATCGATCTCTTGTAACTTGCAATAACAATGGTCAAAACGTTTGATATGTGCTTTTTCTTCGTAGCATATTTTGATGCATTCTTAATACGTGTATGTATAAGTAATTGATGATTTGTACGATTCTCACTCACGTAGAGCATTTGAACAATAAAGCTTAGGAATTCAAAAGGAATATTGCAGTCGAAAATGGAAACCTAATTATCATAATAATTGGTATGAAAGCGTGGCTTGTATTGCGACCAGCAATAGTTAACGATAATTTAATGGTTAAAGTAGCCAGACAGCTCAAAATATGTAATTGATGAGATTATGCTTGAAAATACTACTTGATTCTAAAACAAGAAAGAAAAAGCCTAGGAAAAAATAGTCTATTATCGTTTTATTTACTTATTATCGCGCATTAATTAATTTTTCCTTTTTTCTTTCCTCAAATTTAGATATGCTTTTAGTTAATGGGTGTCCATTTGATTTGAAATGACATAATCCAAATTAGTGATAGGTTTAGGAAGATCACCTACATTAACCCAAACACAAATAAATAATAAAAAGGGTAAAAAAAAAAAGGAGGGTGGTCCAGGGTGATATTTGACCTATTTCCCTTTGAGTAAAGCTAAGTCTTACTCAATTGTAGCATGATTATTGGTGCTGCCTACTATTTCACACTCTTTCCTTAGTCATTGTTCATCTGTAATAATCACTTAATTTCATACTTTTTTCTATATAAGTATGTGAGTTAGAGTTTCATTATTTATGAATCTCTTAAGAATCAGTGAGATACTGGGAAAACAAATTAGACTCAACCACCATTTACTGCTTCTATTTTTACCTCCATTAACCCGGAATATGGCTAAACACAAAAACCAATAGGTAATTGATCAAATATGAAATTGATTTAAGAAATTAACTTTTATTATCTCCGTACATGTAAAATCTAAACATCAAATACTGAAGTTGTTTCCTTGTCTCGAGTAAATTGATCAACATGATTGTAGCACATACTTTTTTGAGTAAATTATACTCGTCTCTTTTGTATCTCTTCTTCTTTACTACTTACAAAAAGTTTCTTAATCTCTCCAAGAATGATTGTCGTAAACCTAAAAAGTAGGGTATTCTGTGCAATCCAAAAGCTGTCATGGAGTCCCAGTTTAATTTACTTTATTTTCTTTACTTAAGAAATAAATAAATTTATTTAATAAAAGGGAAAACTTATTACTTTTTGGCTCCAGTAATAGATGAGATCTAAGCATAAATTCTCGCAGGGAAGAATGCAGACAATTGCGAGAATGTGATAGTTAATGGGGGAAACAAACAAAGTAAAACATGACAATTTAAATCCTTAGAACAGGGATGGCAATGGTGCTTTCCCCCACCCCCACGTAAATATAACAAGTACCTATGCAAAAGAGTAAATATTTAAGACTTGGAAAATTATATTTATTTGTTAAACAAATATCATAAAATGAAAAAACAAATAAAGTTTGTCTCATCTCAAAATTACATAAATAAATTTGATATGTATAATGAGTTTACTAGTCATATTAAGTGAAAAGTTTATCATATATTATTATCCGTGATTGCATGTTTAAAACTGTGCTCAGCCTTTTTTGTCATAATATATTAGAAAACAAATTCATAAATATATCAGTCATTCCCACCAACCCGGAGGCTTTTCTAGAAAACTATTAAGTTTTAATTATCTGCGTTTAAACAAAATAATTATCGCTTTCTATTATGAGACAGTTTTCCTCAGATTTTGCCACTTTGGGTAGATATAGTGATCATATCATAACAGTGACAGCCAAACTGTGACAACGTCAACAAATATTGAGTTGTGTTTTTGACAGATGCAAATTATCTACCAATCATCCTGGTTGAGCATCGAAAACTAACTTGATCAAATTATAACACTATTTTTTGTTAAGACCAACACAACTAGTCATAACAAGTACCACAATTAAGTCAGAACCACTGTGAAATTGGTTTTAAATCCGATGCTCTAAGAAGCGTTTTTAACCCATTGCCATCCAATAATATTTATAAGTCGCTAAAAAATTAAACATTCTGGGAAAGAAATCGAGATAAACTTTTTATAATGATTTGACAATGCATGATAGGAAATTAGCATATTAATAAAGAAATTTTACTCAAATCGAATTCTTTAAATTATTGAAAAACTGATTTTTCGTCAGTATTTCTCCAGAGAAAGCATGATGCGGGATTACAACTTCACAAGCTCATGTACCACAATAAGACCTATCATTATTTTATTGATCATTTACTGCATTCTGACTGATAACTTCTAAACCCAGCGACATAGGCAGGTAGCCATTTCGCCATATAAAGTAAATAACCCTCATCATAATAGTAACTTCAAGGGAAAATTACACTTTGAATTTTTCTTATATCTTTTAATAAAATAGGTTGCGTTTATAGGAGTATCAAATCTTTCATTCAAGATCATGGTTTCAAACTAGGGTACAGATGAGTATGGATACAAATTTATATGATATGGTAATTAGAAACCATAAGACTTAGGCCTAGATTTGTTCTTACCCAAAGAATTAATTCGATTTGCATGTTCTTCTTCCTCCTCCAGCTTCTTTCTCCGAGCAGCCTCTTCTTTCTGTCTCTGAATCATCTCTAATTCCCTTTGTCGTTCCTCCTCCTTTCTTTGCTGCTCAAGTGCTTCTCTTCTCTGAGCTTCTTCCACTCTCCTTCTATTCTCTTCAAGCATCTTATCCAGCTCTTCTCTTTCTTTACGAGCTTGTTCCTGTAGAATGACAACACCGCATCACAATTTCCAAAAGACATTAGACGACAACATGAAAAGAAAAAGAAACCAAATATGGTAGTCGAATCAGAATACAAAATGGCTAATCGTAATGGGCGTTTCCCAAATCGAATCATAAGATTTATGTTCAATGATAAAACACAACATATATATTACAATTATGAAGTCAAATATAAAGTGACATGTAAGACTCGATATTATATGAATAGAAAATAACATTATTTAAATTTAATTAGAAAATGAAAATGATGAATCTAGATATTAATTTAATTTTCTTTTAACTTTGATTAAGTATTTGAAAGTCCTATATAGTAAGTGTTCAGTAGATAATCGATGGCCAAAAGTCAAACGGTCACTTGTAAAACAAACAACGCTGTTGTTTAGGTTTAGGGCTGTGAATCTGGTGGCCACTTTTTGCAAGTTTTGCTGCAAAAATCAGTACCCCAGACACAACAGAGAGGTGAGACACGATGGCTCTAGGATAGCAAAGTGTTTCAGCTCAACACAAAAAAATTACATGATTCGCATGTAAGATGCGATTCAAATGATCACGGATTCATGAGCGATTTGCACAGTTCATGGACTACTCAAACACAAAAACAATACAACTCACTTCATATCGCCAAGCTTAAAAATTGCATCATCCAAATTGTACTAAACTGCTGATAATCATGCTCACAACTTAAAAGGTACTTATGTTTAGATACAAATCACAAGCAGCTTATTTGTCAGGCTTCACAGGGAGAGACACTTCAACACTGTTACCTGATGATTTATAGCGCTAATGAACAAAGATACCAAAAGGAAAAGCAATTGGAGCCAAATACAGATACTAAATCAGATGTGAAAATTGTATACATATCCGAAAACCTTGATATAATCTGATTAGTATTTGACAGACAGAGATTATTATGATCTGATCAATATTTTAACAGACAGGGCAAACCTAATTTTAGGATCATGGATTCTGGCAGGGTGACAGCTTGTTTACCAGACAAAACATGATTAAAAGGTAACAAAACGACCAGCATAATTTTCCACACTAAATTTATCAATTTCTAACGATACTTCCAATATTTTTTATGTGATTTATTCAGAGAATGATAAATACCTTGCCCATGATTCTTGTTCAGACGAACAGGGGAAAAGAGAATAAAAAGAAGTCCCAATGAGAATACTTACTTCTTTCCTTCTAGCTTCAGTGAGAGCATCTTCCTTTTCTTTTCCAAGTTGAGCTTCAACATCATCAAATAATTTCTTCACTCCCTCTGCTACACGCCTTTCTATTTCTAACTTGACTTCCTCTGATTTAAGCTTTTCCTCAACATTTTTTCGAATTGCTTCTTCAAGTCTTCTTGCAGTTTCCTCCTCCAACAGTTTCAATTCTTCCTCATGTTGACGCCTGTGCCCAATGTTTGAAGTTGGAAAACATATATTAATTGGCATTGATGAAAAAAGAAAGATGCACAAGCGACTAAGCAAGTCATACTAATTTCTATACCAGAAAGTTAGAAAAATATGTAAAACCAATGTTTTTTTCAAATCTGTTTATTGTTTATCTAGCCATTTCATCCATTGACATGGAAAATACGAGTTTGTTATGCTTACAAGGCATACCTCTCTAGCAAGTTTCTGATCCATAACAAATGAAGTTTCTAGTGCAAGAGGAGATAATGGAAGCAGCCATTGTTCATCATATTTAACAAGTTGAACTTCCTTCAGAAAAGCCAGTGAAGAATGAAATTAACCTGTTGCATTTTAAAATTACATCACTTATCTTGAGTATAGACGGGAATTTATTCAGAAGCATCTAGCCAGAGACCTGATGTTCAAAAGGTCTTTAACTTATATCAGGTTAAGTGTAGTACCAAAATCCTTGCATTCTTAAAAAGATAATCCTAGAAAATAAGTAGTGTGTCATCTAACTTATATCAAGTTAAGTGTAGTACCAAAATCCTTGCATTCTTAAAAAGAATAATCCTAGACAATAAGATGTGTTAGCATTATTATGGCGAAACTATTAATTTGGTCCACATAGTTGTCTGCATGTTTTAAGAGTTAATCCCTGTACGAGAAAAGTATTAAAGTTTAGTTCCTACACAGTTTTTCGGAGTGGTTTATTATCATCACAACTGCCAGAAAGTCTTCTCTGGTATTAGCAAGGACCAAAACTAGGAAAACATTAACTAGTCGAGACTACAAATTATAGCTTTCTCATATACGGACTAAACCTATAAAACGAGAAAAACATAGAAAACAAGTGAATAGACTAACAAGTTGTTAAAAACTCTCATAGATCTCAGTAAGTGGGATCTCCTCCAACAATATAGATTAGTTGTATTCATTCTTTATTTTGATAAGTAAAGAGGATTTAATTAGATCTAACGCATCAGTAGCATAGCATAACACACTCTAAGTACAAGCCATAGATGAGTAGTATTCATGAATTTGAATTATCTTAGACCACTCCAACAAATCCATTGTTTCTTCCTTTGAAACAACTCAAACGAACAATGGCATAAAGACTAAAAATCTGCACAGAATAATAATTGCAATGCAACATTGTTTATTATTATTATTATTATATCATCATCATTATCATTATCATTATCAAACAACACATATTTTTTAATATTGCAAAAAAGTAAGATGAGTGTGGCAAGCAACCACATGCTTAAAAATGCCATTCAATAGTGGTGATATGTGCATTTAATACGAAACCCAATTAATGAAATTCCTTAAAGCTAAGATCAATTGGAACTAAATCGAAAGAGAAGAAAAGGAATGGTGATGGTGATGATTTACCTTTTCTTCTGATCTTTCTTGAGCTTAGGAGTTGGGCTGCGGGAAGGCGAGGGGGAGGAAGAGGTTCTGCGCCTTCTGCGGCGTTTGTGGGAAGGAGAGCGGCGCCTGAAACAACAGAGAGAATGAGTTAAAGAGAGAAAGAGTGAGAGAGGGAAAATGAAAGAGAAAAAGGAGATGAATTGGTACCTGGAAGTTCGAGAGTGGCGATGAGAAATGGGAGAAGGAGAGTATCTTCTTCTGCGAGAAGGAGAACGCGAAACACTGCGACCCATATCTCAATTTTCAAGCTTTCTCAACACCTTACCCAACTCACTACTCTCTATAACTCCTTCAATTAAAAACCCTACTCATCACTGCTCACCAATTTTCCCCTTTCCCCCTTGCACCACCCACCAACCTTCTATGTAAATGTAACACACAGTGAAAATCATGAACTTAAGAATTAGGTTTTTTAATGCCCGAAACTTAAAAACAAAATTAAATTGATTTTTTAAGTTCTAAAAATGAAAATGTAAATAAAAAATATAAAAGGGCAGGTCTTGTAAAATTTCACTGCTTTAACAAAGTTTTAAAAATGACAGTGACATTGACAAATCCTACTTAAACTAAAATAATTGAAGTAGTTTTATACCAAAGTAATTTGACTAAAAAATATTATATACTTTTATAAATCTCTAGAAATATTCATAATTTATACTTATAGTAATTATTTTTCACAAAACAGCATTAATAAACTTTTAAATTTATTTTTTTCAAAAAAAATTGAACTTTTATATTCAAGCTAGCTTGTATTAGATTAAATAATTTTCAAAGATATTTTTTTCTCTAAAAATTTTTATTTAACCATTTGTATTAATTTAGGATATATCAGTTATGCCCAAAAAATTGTTTGATACCCTAAACTGCCCCAACAAAATATTCACATATTTATTATTAATTATTATATTACATTTATAATCAAAAGATATTATTAAACTTATCGATATATATTTCTCATATTTATATTTATATATATATTAGTTATTTTACTTTAAATTGGATGAAATATTAAAAACTAGATAGAATTTTAAATATGAATGTGTATATGTCAACACAATATTTAAGGACTACACCTATTGGTTTTGCTAGCCTCATATAAGACGGTTTTAAGTTCCATGATCGATCAGATGCAAAGAAAGATAAATTTGGTATGAAATTATCATGATAAGCAAGATTAAAAGATTATAGATTACGGTTAGGTTGTTAATAAAGTAAAATATTCATTAAAAATCTTAAAAATATGATGTGTAAGGTATTTATTATTTTTGAATTTACTGTATTTATTGAACTCTACCTGTATTCAACACTAATTTGAGTGTCGAGTCGACTACCTTTAACAGGTAACCCACCAATCAGAGAGAATTGGAGGACAAAGAAAAGAACCTTAAAGAAAAACAAAAAAAGTAAACAATGATAAGAGCAATTGACATCACATGTATTGTTGTATGCAGTTCCTACGCACAAATGTATTAAGGAAATGTAGATTTTAAAATTCTAAATAGATTTTTGACAGTATAGGAAAATTGAAGAAACAGTTAAACGTTTAAGAACGTGATGTTATATTATTATGTCTAATACTTCATGCCATATATTTACTTCATTTATCTTATCATCGGTCATCACATCTTTATTTTTCATATTATTTTATTGGTCACAACCATTAATAAATTGACATCAAATTCATGAATATATATATATATATATATAATTAAATGACAATGTTAATATAATTAAAAACTCACGCTTAAAATTCACCAAATTGAAAATTCGACAACATTTGTGTGAAAGTGCATAAGTTCATGGTAAAATATGTAATTGAAAATAATAATGTCATTTCATTCGTAACTATTGTTGTTTTTTATCCTACGATAGAACACAGAAAATAACGATTCACAAAAAAAACTCAAATTTCATATAAAAAAGACGTTAATCGATATAAATTAGATTTTAAAACTTTTTTGACGTAAACGCTAAGATTTGATTCAGTTATATATATATATATATATATATATATATATATATATATATATATATATATATATATATATATATATATTACACCTAAGCGACTTAACCTGACTACGATCATGAGATCCGCCTACATAATTCCTCAAGAACACAAACGATCACCATGTATATCGAATAATCAATAGTAAGCGGCCTAGGCCGCTAACTTAAGAAAATCGAACGAGAATTTGATAGACCTAGAACACTACCAATGAGGCCCCTAGGGCCCACAATAATGAAACTGTGGGGCCTAAGTTTGGCCCAGGCCCATCTACGGCCCAATCAAAAGCCCAGCTCACTACGTGACCAGACATAATTAATAATCTATAAATATGCATTGACCTCACGAATTAAAGGTACACATTCATTAATCCCTTAATCACAATATTTGACTTTTTGAGAATTCTTAGCTGACTTGAGTGTCGGAGTCTCCTCCGCAGGTAACCCCTCTCAGGTCCAAATTGGTCAAAGCCGAGACACCAGCAGATAGCATATGCAAGCCGAAAGAAAGCTTCCTAGATAGATTACGGATTGAGATAAGGTGATATTCGTGTCTGAAATCTCTTATTTGTTCTCCGCAGGAACAATATATAATTATATTTTTATTTTTAATAATAATTATAATTATTAAATTTAATTTATTAAAAATAAAAATTTATTAAATTTTATTAAAATTTATTAATCACATTGTATACAAATTTTTCAGTCATATTCATTTAAATCACATTATCTTTCTTTTAATCCAAACAATTTCATTTTTACTTACAAATCAAGTCAACTCAACGCAAGTTCACTTATACAAATTCACACCTCAATTTAAACACAACATA
>Ga0214542_1011587_pt1 | contig 11982 bp, 9 predicted proteins | sample CNSS1metaG_FD_160096 | JGI IMG/M metagenome (GOLD analysis project Ga0214542, IMG submission 160096) | Root nodule microbial communities from cowpea collected in UCLA plant growth center, Los Angeles, California, USA - CNSS1 | ecosystem: Host-associated > Plants > Roots > Nodule | place: USA...
TGGTTGTTTGGGTGCACAAAATAAATGTCAATGGTCCGCATATTGTTCCTATGTTCGTAGCCGTAAGATTTGGCAATTGAGGAAACTACTTGATGTTCATTCTTGTAGCAGGGAGTTCAAGATTAATCTTCAATGACTTCTCCAAATCATTAATCTGCCTCATTTGTGTCATGATGATGACATCCTTTTCATCAACACCACTATTTGAAAAAGTTGCAGCCCACATTATTGGAACCACCACTCTGTAAATCAATAAACCAAAAATTAAAACCAATTTATTATTAACACAAAAATAAAAGTAGATTGTACCCAAAATTTTCTACCAATATTCTTTGGAGTTCTTGTCATCCTCAAAGCAGTCATCTCTCCGCAACTACAAATCGGGGTTAATTCGTTTCTCGTTGAATCACCAATAGTGCATGAAGTGATACAACACGGTTGCCTCCAACGATTACACCAGAGGTAAAGGAAGAAGATTGAGACCGTAACATACCTATATAATGGGATTGCAGGAAGAAGAAGATTGCAGCAATACCAATTGGGAATGGAGGAACAAGATTGTCAAAACTCACCAACTGCCCAAACATTCCCTACCAAAACCCTAGCTCACTTATTTATCCCCAAATATCTAATTAAGCCACTTGTACAGTACACGTAATACACCTTAATACAAATCGTGCCACATGTACAATGCTCCGTTAATGATTTAAACGGCGTTACAGAAAAGGACCAAATAAAACACGAATTGCGAAAATGAGGACCATTCTAAACATTCGGTAAAAATGAGGACCATTTTAAACATTCTGTGAAAATGAGGACCATTCGCAACAAACACTACGAAAATGAGGACCAAAAAGGTATTTAAGCCTTAATATTATATCTTTATTTTATTCTGTTTTGGTGTGTCTTATAATTTTATTTATCATTTCAATAAATGATATCTAACTCCACTGTCCTACACCTATTCTTAAGTATGCTCAGATTTGCTGGGTCAGATTGCAATCTGAAGACCAAAAAGACTTTGCATAAAATACAAGCAATCTCCATTGACCGTAGCAGGCAATTACAAACATAAAATAAAACTGAGATTTACAAATCAATAACCAAATTCATTAAGTTTATCCTGACAATCTTATGAGTCATTCTAATCAGAGATTGCAAATGAATCATACCTGATTGTGACAGAATTTTTGTACCGATTGATTACGGCTATAAATAATGAATAAATATTCAAATTTTTTTAGCTAGGTATAAATATTTGTTTCATTTCTACTCTTATATCCATTTTTTCTTTTTAAATACTTGAATATTAAAAATATTAAAATGGATTTTAAGACATGAGTCAACCTGACTCACCATGGATTCAAATATGATTCAATTAGAAAAAATTTAATTTTATTAAAAGTGGATCTAACAAAATTCAACATGAATTAAATGATATCGAGTCAGATTGAAGTAGATTGATCCATAGTTCACCAACAATAATATTTTATTAGTTTTCTACCATTTTTTTATAAGTCTTTTATTATAATTATATGTTACTTCTAATTATGTAAGTTAATTGTAAAACCCTAGAAAATGGTGTTTTACAAGTGAGAGTAGTTTAAAAATAATAAAATTCGATTATTTTAATATTAAAATATTTTAATATAAATAGAATTATTATAAACAAGTTTCATTATTTTAAGACACATTATCTAGAAACCATTTTTTTAGAATTCTCTAGCTTTTCTCTAAGGGTTCTCCTCGTCTGTTTGCTTAATTGAAGATCTAAGACCATAGAAGTGATCCTCGCGGCGAGCTCTTTAATTTAGGCTAATCAATTTCTTCGTTCGTGTAAATTAAGTTTTAGTTGTTTTTCTCGGTCTTTTTTTGTTTTTGTCGCATATGAGACTTTTTCTGCTTGCATGTGATGTTTTCGTCTTCTATATGAGTCTCTGTTGATCAATGATCATAATGGTATGTCAAGATTATTTTTGTGATGTTTCTATGTGTAGATAAAACATCTTGTAGAGTTAAGAGCGTTTGGTGTTCTTAGAGTTGTTTGGGTTTGTAGAGATGCTTTGTCAGATAAGGGAAACTAGTTTTCTGTTGAATTTATCATCTTGATAGTTAATTGTGATGTGGTTTGTTAAAAATTGATGAGTTGTAAGTTGAATTATTTGATATTTGATTTGTGTTTGGTCTTGATTTGGGGAAAGGTTTGGATCTGTGTTTTGAGTGATTGAGTATCATTTTTGAACTCTCTAAAATCATTTGGAATCAAAAACATTAAAAGGAAAGATGCCCAATTAGTCAAGTACACAAGATCAACTTCCCCCCAAATTGTTGTTTCTGATACACCGTTGGGTGTTGCTATAGTGTCGTCAACTGCTAGGCCATTAACTTGGTGTTGTCGGTGCCACTTTTGGACTGTTAGGCGCTAGAAGTTAGTGGGTTCCAAGGGTTGGGCGTGGACACCATCCTGTTTTTTTAGTCTGCGCTCTCTTGGTAAAATAAATATTTTCACTTTGTTAACTGTAAGATCGAACTGAAGTTTTGACAACTAATTATAGACACGTGATTCTTCACTTTGACCAATGGGATATTTGTTTTAAAGTCTATGGTTAGAGAAATGGTTTTCATCGTTTTGATGTATATCGTTATTTTTCCTGTTTTTCCTGTTTCTCTTATTTAATTGTTTTAGATTGTTTTGTGGTTGATGTGAAGCATGTTTATCGTTCTCATTATGATGAATTAAATATAATAAGTTGTGGTGAGTATACTTGGTGAAGTTTTGAAGGATTTCAAGGGAAATTCCTAGTGTTGTATTGTTAGTGCATGCCTTGATATAGGTGGATCTGGAAGGAGGTATCGCGAAACTCTAATAATCATTCATACTCACATAAAGTATAATAATGTTATATGGTGAGAGTAGCCGGAGGTCATGACCTTTGGGCTTGTTCTTGGGTCATAGGTTTAAAAGGTTTAACCTTTGTGTGGTTGAGTGATGATCCCTTGTGCTGCGAAGTCTAAGAAGTGCATATATCTATGACATGTATCTGGATGATTGAGTTAAATGTCAACTATTTGTTTGATTATAGGCATAAATATGTTTATACTATGTTAGTAAGTATTTGGCACAATTTAACTATTTATGAATGTTCTTGTATAGCTAGCTTGCCCTTGCACTTTATGGTCTTGTGTTGGTTTCTTCTTTTACGATGATCACCATTTTGGGAGTAGATAAAGTTACAGGTTTAGAGACACCTCTGGAGGTTGATGAGCTATCAGTTAAAGTAGGTAAAGATTTTCTAGGAGCTTTAATAGTGGTTAGTTTATGTTTTGAGTTTGTTGGTTTAGTTGGCTTGTATAAATGATATATTTCATAGTCTTATCTTTAGTAAAACTATATTAATATACTTTATACAATGAATTACTTATTTTGAATATTATAATAAAGCGTCCTATTTTATTAGTTTTAAACTGTTAAAATGGGATGTTACATTAATAATTTGTTCTTCTTTAAATGTTAGAATGTTATTAAATATTAAATACTTTGGATGCTCAATTTTTTTTTTTACAATTTATACAGGTTAACACTTTAATTTTTAATTATTATCTTTAAAATAATGTTTGTTAAAGTAAGTACACACTTTGATTCTACTATTATGAGAAAATGAATTATGTCAATCCATTTTGACTATACTACAACAAATATATAAAATAGATATAACGAACAAAACATTCTTTTTAATTCACTAGAACACCAAATTATGATGAGTTGAGTTAGGTCACAAAAATTTTGACTCACCAACAAACAAGTCAAGTTGAACTAATTTATTTTTAACTCACTTTAAGTAAGTTAATCGACCTCACTTCAACATATACATTTAATCATTTTTATATTTTTTATAATTATTATCAAATTTTTATTTTAATACTTTTATTTAATATCGATAATTATAATTTCTTTCCTTATAATATTAAATAAAAGAAAATTTGTATCCTTCAAACATTGAATAAAATGATATTTTCTTGTTATTTTTAATTTTGTAAAACAATTATTTAATCATCAATTATAATAAGTATGAATATACTCATATTCTCCTCCTATAAAGATTCAAATCCAATGATATAAGAATGAATTCTTACTTTCAAGTATGACATATTCAAACCAAAATATATGCCATCCATTATCATCCCTACTTGTAACCCCGACTTACAAATATCTTCACCAAAATTTTAAAATAAAAAATATAAAAGTTAAGATTTCATAATATAAAAAAAAACTCATCATAATTTATTCAACTAATAAATTAAAACTTGATTTCTTTTTTTAGATTTTAACATTACTTTTATTCATCTTCGAAGTTTTAATAATACTAAAGAATTATAAAGTTAGAGTATTAATTTATCATTAGTTTTTCAATTAATTAATGTTTTTGTTTTTAGTGATTTGGTAAATCAGCCAGACCCACATTTATACCTCACAAGTGACATGACTCATCACATAAATCCCAAAAATGTCTTTTACCGTTTTACTAGCATATATATACTTTTTTAGCTTTCACATCTACTAACCTTTTCTCTCGTGAACCATGACAGTGAGAAAGTAAAATCAAACTTTTATATAATTCAATGAGGTCGAGGTTTTTAACTTAACTATCACATTCTAAAGTGACTGATAAAGATTTTAACTAATAATCTTTATCTTTATTTATTTGCTGCAGAACTTCAAATCCACATTTTAACTACTATGCACACATCAAATATTGTTTTAAGAACGACCACCCTCCATTCTCTCAATAAGCTTCACAAAATTATGCACAATTTTCTTCCCTTCTGGAGTTATGATGCTCTCAGGATGAAACTGAACTCCCTGTAGTTTCAAACAAAAATCAATTTCAATGTCTCAAGAGAAGGGATACATGTTGCAACTTCAAATACAATAAGAACAAAACATGAAAATATAACAGAAGTGATAAGAATGGGAATTAGATGAATTTTGTTTATTAATTAGAGAACTCATCAATTCATGGTATATATGCATCACACTCACATTTCTAAATTTCTGAATTTGTAGGAAAAAACTGACACATTTACATTGATTTGCTTCATAATAAAACACATGCCAAATGCATAGTGATGTCAACTAAACTCCATATCAAGAATGAACCTCATTACACTATATTTCTTTATTTTTGGAAGGAAAATAGATTTCTTCCTAGATTGCATTAGAGAAATATCAAGTTGTTAATTTATCTTCTCCTAAGTGAAGACCAGGAATTAACAGTTACAACATGAATACTTCAATCCCCTAAATCAGTCATCAAGTTTCAATAATCACAGTCTAGTTAGTCTTTACATCAGCATATTCCTTTTATGTTCCCTTCATGTATTATTGGAACACTTAATCATTTAGACCAAGTTACTTTTCATTGATAGAACATTTATTTCAGTGCTAAATAAGACAAGTTCTGAAGAAAGATTGATATTTTACCTGCAGATGCTTATATTTCTTATGGCGAGCAGCCATTATAAGACCATCTTCTGTCCAGGCTGTTGCCTCAAGTTCATCAGGAAAACTCTCTTTCTCAATCACAAGGCTGTGATATCTACCAGCCAAGAAAGGACTGAAAATGATACAAATTAATTGGAGTAAAATCATGTCAGAGCCAGTTGAAACTTGAAAACAAAGAGAATGCTGCTGCTAATTGAAAGCAGAAACCTTACTTTGACAATCCAGCAAGTACTCCATCTTCTCCTTGCTCATCATAATAAACCAAGGAACTTTTTCCATGCATGACACCATAAGGAGAACGAACAATCTTTCCTGCAGATGATAACATGAGAAAGTTTTGATCTTATTGTAGTGACCCAGAAAAAAAGCAATAAATGAGGTTGATAAAGAGAGATTATATGGTAAAGATCTAAATGCAACTAAAAATGAAAGTCAGGTTAACACTGAATGACATACAAGCATAACAAGAGAATTTTATACTCAGTTTTATACACCTAATGTGTATGTGCATAAAGAGACTTAAAGGCATCCATTGCTAAAAACTCACCTCCATAAGCCTCACCAATGCACTGCAAACCCATGCACACACCAAACAATGGTACAGTTGGTCCAAGTTCCAAAACTGTTTGCAAAGATATGCCAGAATCTTGAGGTTCCCCTGTAAGATGAAACAATGTAAGTGATTGTGTTTATTCTATTATTTCTTTTTGTTTACTGTTATGAAACATTGACCATAAGCATAGTTAATTCAGAGATTAAAAAGAAACAAAAAACTCAAAAAACCAAGCCTTACCTGGCCCAGGTGATATCAGAACTCCTCTAGGATTTTTCCTATGCAAAAGACAAAAATATGCATAGTTAGGAAAAGAGCATGCATTATCCTACTGTTAGGCACGTAGAAGCAGCAAAAATAATTTTACCTTTTCAACTCCTCCACTGTCAACTCATCATTGCGGTAGACCTCAAAGTGAAATCCTAACTCTCCCATATACTTCAAATGTAAATCATACAATGTTAGAATAGCCCCTTTGTAAACCAGAGGCACATGTACAACAACAGATTCTACACAGATCTCTCATATTTTCCTAGTTGCATATTTCTCAAAAACAGGGAGGGTAAAATGTCAGACTTGTTATAGCTCATTTCATAAAATTTCACCCAGTCTGCAGAAAAGGAGGGCAAGGATGGGGGAATTTCAGTTCCATTTCCAAGAGTTTAGGGAATGAATGACTTAATTCAATTTCCAGATTTCCATATTTTTTGAAATAAACTAACCCTGTTATGGAAATCCATTTTAAATATTTTCTTAAATATAACCCACCTTCATTGCAGGAGGACAAAAACTGAGCAAAAAACATCAATATAACATTTTCAGATGACAAACAAAAGAGTGTTTGAATTGAAATTAAAAAACTTTGCCTGCTGCTTATTTCACAGATCATGCGACGAATTTAAATCACTTCTTTCATCTCAACAAGTTTCAGAAGTTTGAATCCTTTAAAATGACTCCCAATACTTCTACTAAACAGATTTAGGTCTTCCACAATTCTGCAAATTCATCAACTCCTAAACACACATATACAACCAAGAATCTTGAGTACGAGCCAACATCAAGAAGAAATCACACAAATGAACACACAAAGAAAGTTGCAGAAAAATACAATCAACACTGCTTCTCAGAGTAACACAGTGAGAAAACTATACGATGTTAATCCTCAAATATTACAAAATAAAAAAGAATCAATCTTGATAACAAAACAACACCAGTAAGAATCACATTAATAATTAAGAATGGATTTAGGTCTTCTACATTTCTTCAAATTCATCAACTGTAAGGAATTTCAGCACACCCAAAAGGGAAGGAATTATCAGTCAAATACAAACAATACCGCAACCTTTTCTCAACCTAATACAGTGAGTAAAGTACATTATTTAAGTTATCAAGCACTAAAAAAACAAAAAAGAAACAATCTTGAGAATCAATCAATACCAAAAAGGAATAAATCAAATGAAATTTGCAAAGATTATAGATTAAACCACCACATAATCAACATCAAGAAGGAACCACACGACTGATCAAGAATGGATTCATCCTCCGCAATTCCTCAAATTTCATGACAAAAATAAACACAAAGAAAGAACCTTGCAAAGATTACAGACAAACCAAAGAACCCCACAATAAACACCAAGAAAGTGCGAATGAACCAACCTGGCAAAGATTATAGGTAAAGCTGTCGTAGTTATCAATAACAACAATGGGGTTGTTGATGGACTTCTTAGCCGAAATGGGGAAATCCGAATTGGTTTCCAAGGCTTTCAGAGCAGCATTGGGCACCACCCTACTTACCCTTTTGCTCACAGAAACCACCCCTGCCATCAAAATCGAAAATTTCGCATCAGAACACATTCATCAAAAAAATCTCCAAGAAAGAACGGTGTTGGGTCACTCACCGAGGGAGGAGGGTTTGACACGGCTGGCCAGAGAATGAGGGATGCGAGGAGAGAGACAAGAAGGAGAAAGGTTGTTGGATTGAAGAAGCGACAGTTGAGAGAAGAATGTGGCAGCCATATTCAAGAAAATTTTCTCTCCCAAACACAAACAAAGTGGAGAAATTGTTAATAGTACAAGCTTTTTGTCTTGCACACTCCTACATATAGCACAACCACCACCTTTAACGGGTGAGGGGATTCTCTGCGGTGAGAGCAAGAAGAAATGTAGAATAGTTAATCTCAGCCCTTCGATTCTTTTCGACTTTTACAAAGGTTAATCGCACAAGAGGAGATTCAATCCCGAACATCGGATCTTGTCTCCAGATTAAATGCGTGGAACCTAATTTACGAGATTTTCAAAAAGGTTCGTTATGTTCACTTTCTTTACTACATATTGTTGATTGGAATTAAAATTTAACCAACTATTAAAATGAATTGTTTAATTGATATCTTCTGAATATGATGTTATTAAGCTGTCATTTATTACTAGTAATTGTTTAATTAAAATATACATTTAATATATTAAAATATTTAATAAAAGTTATCATTCTAGAAAATATTGTAATGGAAAATAATTTCCTAACTAAGATGACATGCCAAATCTCAATAATTATATTCTTTTTAGAGGATATTGTATATAGAAAAATAAAACAATATAAAAACATGAAAATCAAATCAACACTTAAATTTGTGTAATTATAAAAAAAATTATATTCAGACCGAACAAACCTATTTCTAAAAACTAATTTGACTAATAAAAGAGGAAATCATTCAAACTAAACATTTTTTTTTAAATTTCACTCAGTACTTGTTAAATCATTTAGCACATTTATTCCTCTCTTTTAGAAACTATAAATTAAAAATATTACACATATTTATCTATCTTTATCAGATTATGCTAAAATCCTTACATTAATTCTTAGAAGAATTAACAACTAACCTAAAGTCATTTTCCAATTATAACAAAAATATAACTTTCGACCTCACATATTTCAATAGTAACCATAACAAATAGCTTCAACTATCAATGCCAATAAGATTATAATATTTATCATACACTAGAATTGATTTTTTCAATGAGATTGCTATTTTCTATAAATAAAACTAGTTATAACTTTTTGTTAAGAAAAACTAAATATATTTAGCGTATTTTTATTATTTGAGGAATTTATATGATGTGAATGAAAACTTTGAGCTTATTATCAAATGACAAAAGGAAACTTATTTATGAATATCTGAAATCTTAATTAAAAGTAATGTGTTGTTTGATAAATAATAGTATAAAACCTTACAATGTTTGATAAACAAAAGTAATGACACACATAAAAGTACGTGTTTTAAATTGCATTAAAAAGTAAACGAATAATTCATTTAATTTTTAAATATATTGATCAAAGTGTACATTACAAAATTCAATATAAAATTAACATAATAAATAATAGTATAAATAAGGCTAAAACACGAACATGCAATAGTACAATGAGTAGTTCCTGATAATGTATTGATGCCGGAAGGAACAATAGAAAGTTTACTCTTTAAAACTAACTGTTTACTCTTTAAACTGTTAAATTCTCTCGGTCCACTGCCTCAGCTGCAGTCAACAATGGCCTTGTGGATCAAATCACATTTGAAGGATGATAAATAAAACAAATCATCAGATGCAAAAATATGTATCTTACACTACAACAATTTATAGATTAGAACACACTAAAATAGACAACGGCTAAATAAATGTAGCATAAACATATAATAAACAACATTTTTATAAATGATATATAAATATCATGAAAGTCCATGATTATATAATTGTTGCTTTAAACTATGTGGGCAAAACTAGTAAAAATGTGGTCTAAAAACATAGGTAAGGTATAAAATCAACATGTAAAATTGTTGTTTATTGTAAGAATTTTAAGCAACGGTTTTAAAAATATTGTCATACTAAAAACTGTTGTCTATTACATATAGCTACACTCACCTATACCACGCCTAAAAAATTGTGGTCTAATCTTTAGACCACGATTTTTATAATTTATATCATAATTTTATGTTGTTGTCTAAAGTGATTTTTGTTGTAGTGTTACCTACGGATTGACCGGAGCATACTGGTGAAAAGTTCTCCCTCATGACATCTGCCAATAAAAAAAAAAAACAGAGTTCTCTTATAAAATAAAACTAATAATAGAGGAAAGAATAAAAGAAAAAATAAAGAATTAGAGAATAGGGAACAACTTTTATGTGTGTCATTATTGATAGAAAGAGTCTTATTTATTGATAGAAATAGTCTTATTTATTGATACAACATATAATCCATAAAAGAAACAAATCAACAATCAACTAGTTAATACAAATATTTACATAAAGAGTAATGAATCATATGAGTATCAATCATATCAATCATACGAGTAACTGTATCAAATCAATGGACAATCATTAAGTCATAACACTAGTGCAGAATTGCATTTTTACCTCGCCTTATAGGCCTCGGTTGGCATCGGTTGGCGAGGAACCGAAGCATATAATGGCGCGGTGGCAATTTTGAAATTACAGACAACTTTTATGCCTCAGTTCACATAAAACCCGAAGCCAAAAGCGGTTATAGGCCTCGGTTAAAAAAAAAACCGGTGCCAAAAGAGGTTATAGGCCTCGGTTAAGGAAGCCCGAAGCCAAAAAGGTTGCCAAAAATTTCAAAAATGCCATTGACGTTGGGACTTATAGGCTTCGGATGGGGAAAAGCCGGTGCCAAAAGGGGTTTTAGGCCTCGGGTGTTAGGGAACCGGAGCCAAAAGGTGTTATATGCCTCGGTTGTAAGCTGAACCGAGGCCATATAGTTGATTTAGGGCTCAAATCGCGAACCCCTTTCTTCCTCGCGCGCGCTGTCTCCTCCATTTCTCTCTGCAAATTCCGGCCACTCTTCTCTCTGCAAATTCCGGCCACTTCAACAACGCGAGCTCCTGTGCTGCCACTGCCACCGTTGCGCTGTCGTCGTTGCTGTCTCCTCCTCTCTCCGCGACTTCCGGCGAGACCACCACGCGAGACCACCACGCGAGACCACCATGTGAGCCCCTTGCCACCATTGTGTTGCTGCCGTCTCGTCTCACCTCCGGCCACGCTGCTCCGGCCAGTCGTCCCTCTCTTTGTCTCTCTGTAAGTGTTCCGGCGTCCCTCCACCACCACGCGAGACCTTCTTCTTCTTCCACCAACTGCCACCGAACTTTCGCGCCTCCGACCACTCTGCTCCGGCCACCGTCGCTACACCTCCATTTCGTATGCGAACATTTTCCTTTTTTTGCCGCAATTGTCGCGCCGCGATTTCTTTAAGGTAAATTTCCAACGCGTTTTTGTTTGGTTTTCTGTTTTGTGTATGTTAATTTTCAATTTTAGTTATTGTGAGTGTTAATTTGCATTGAGATTGAAATTGTTTGGAGTGTTTTGATTAATTTTGTGAAAGGATTGAGTATCAATTTAAGAGCATTGTGTCTTCAAATGTAGAGCATTAAGTCTGAATTTAAGAGAATTGTAAGAACACTATAATTAAATAGGTAATATATGATGTTAAGGAAATTGTTGTTTTTGCTTTTATTTGTTACTTATGACTTTCTCTTGTGTTTTTTGTTATCTCTTGTAGCTCTCAAACGCATTGAATTGCATCATCTTCCACTGTCATCTGCTTTTTACGCACTCCCAGGTTCCTAATTCTAATATTTTCCTATGATGCCAATGTGTTGTTTGCTTTATATATTTGATTAATTATTTGGTAAAACATGTTTGCTTTTCTTATATGTGAGTTAGCCTTAGTTTCCCGTTTGAGATTCAATACGAAAATTATGTATTGTCCCCGAGTTTTCATTTTGAAAAAACTACAATTTTTTTAAATTAGATATAAGGGGATACAATACTAATAATTTAAATGTATTGAATCTTGAATTGTCCGATTGGACAGTTTAAGAAGATTAATCACTTTCTAGTAATTTATTAGTGCATATATATAT
>Ga0214542_1011603_pt1 | contig 11968 bp, 18 predicted proteins | sample CNSS1metaG_FD_160096 | JGI IMG/M metagenome (GOLD analysis project Ga0214542, IMG submission 160096) | Root nodule microbial communities from cowpea collected in UCLA plant growth center, Los Angeles, California, USA - CNSS1 | ecosystem: Host-associated > Plants > Roots > Nodule | place: USA...
AAGTCGAGGTAGCGGTTGACGGCTGCATCGAGTGCGGTACCTGTCGGGTTATCGCTGAGCCGACCGGCGACATCCAATGGAGCCATCCGCGCGGCGGGTATGGTGTGCTGTTCAAGTTTGGGTGATGGTGAACGAAAGGCCGTCGGCGACCGAGGCTAGGCGATGGGAAGTCATCCTGTCCGTGGCGCATCGCGTGTCATTTGCGGGACGGCGGGAATGCGACCACGACGCTCTTCATAAGGACGCTGCGCAACATGACTTGCCGACGTGCCCCGCCGTGACGCTCGTTCGGGAGCCGCAAAGGCCTCGTTGTGGTGCCACTGCGTGACGCCCCAACTGCGTTGATCGAATGGCAGAGTAGAGATCAGCCTCTCGCCTGAGCGGGGACGGGCCCAGCGGCCTCGATAGCGATCGCCTCTGACTGCGTGATCGCAGCAAAGCGCACGGCGGTGTGTATCGCTCTGGAAGAGACGCCCGCGGCCCTCAGTGTCTTCTCATGGGCATCAATGCAGACGCCGCAACCATTTATGACGGAGACAGCAAGCGACCACAGCTCGAAATCTGTCTTGTCCACCCCGTGATTGCCGATCACGTCCATACGTAGCCGAGGCGGCATCGTCTTGGATTCCGGGTCGGAAACGAGGTGAGCGAAGCGGTAGTAGACGTTGTTCATTGCCTCCACAGTGGCGGCGGCTTTCGCTGCGGCGATCTCTACAGAGGTCATCACGGCGGACGCCGCGGATTCCAGCGCGGCCACCAGGGCTGCATTGCGGGTGGCAGCCGCACTCGCCAGCAGCAGCCCGTATTTTCGTTGCAGCGAAAACGTCTCATCGGACACCACTGAGATCAAGTTAAGCCGGACCTCCTTCGCGAAATCGGCAATCCTTGTTTGTTCGATCCACGACATGCTGCCTGCCTCAAGCAACTTTCCAGGTTTCGCCGCCGATTTCTCGGTTGCAGGGACAGAGTTCGCCGGTTTGCAGCGCGTCCAGAACGCGGAGCGTGTCCTTAGGACTGCGCCCCACACTGAGATTGGTCGCATAAACGTGCTGGATCGTGTTTTGGGGGTCAACAATGAAGGTGTAACGATAGGCAACCCCTTCGGGTGAACGCACCCCAAGACCATCGACGAGCGTTCCCTTTGTATCGGCAAACTGCCAGATTGGTAGATTGTGCAGGTCGACATGCGAACGCCGCCATGCAAGCTTGCAGAACTCGTTGTCTGTCGAACCACCCAGTACAACCGCATCCCGGTCAGCGAATTCCTTGGAAAGGTTGGCAAATTCAGCGATCTCTGTCGGGCAGACGAATGTAAAGTCCTTGGGGTAAAAGAAGATGATCTTCCATTTTTCCGGAAAGCTCGTTTCGGTCAGCGTCTCAAATGCACTCTGCCCTTCTTCTTCGTGCGCTTGAAAACCGGGCTTCACGCCTGTGATGTCAAATGGCGGCAACTGACTTCCAATTCCGAGCATGCTGTCCTCACAAACTTGCTTTTGTAGATCGTGACCTCACTGGCGGAGCAAACTATATGCCACCCGTTCTTAGGTCTGGGATGGGCGCGATAAGAGCAGCCCAGCGGCTTGGGTCCGGTCATGTTTGCGCGCTTGGTGCCTCGATCAGCACTAAGCTGACGGTCCTCTGGAGCACCAATGCTCTTGCAAGGCGTTGGGGCCAACCTGCACAACACCGCCATACCCCAGCAGAGGAATGGCTACGATTGCGGTGCCTTTGAGCTCGACGGAACGCGCGCGCTGGTCAGGCGGTTGCCGGGAAGACGACAGACCTGAACCGTAGCAGTCTCGTCATCGACCGGCACGGCACCGCAAAGCCGGCTACGGGCTTGATGTCGGCTTGCGATGTTTTGCGCGCGCAGCTGGTCGAACTGCGACGTCTCGCCATTGAAGGTCCACAATCGGCACGTTCGTAAGACATCAAGGTGGCGTAGGAACGGACGCTAGAGCTAAGGCGGCTTCCGGAGATGGCGAAGATTCTGGTAGACGATTGCGGAGCCGACGTGCTCGGCAGCCCCACTGTCGCGTTCAGATCATCCGGTATCGTTGTAACTAAACACCGAAGCTCGGGTTGGGCCCGGCAGCGCGCCACGATCAATGCAGCAGCCTGCCTCATCCGGGGTGAGGCTCGCCCGTCGGCATGTCCCGCACGCTTCGCAATAAGATCGATCTCCTCGCGATCAGCAAATTCGCCAAAAGACGAGAAACAGCTGGCCGGGCCGACGGCTGCGGCCTCGGCAAGCCCATTTATATCAAGACTAATGGCATTGCTCTGCTGCCGAGTGGTTGCGAAATCGAGATCTTTTTCTCCCCTCGCAACATCGATTGCGAGTATAATGTGCGTGTCCATTTACTGGCCTCGAGTGTCGCTGCACCTGTCGCCGATGCGTACGCATTGGTGCCCGACATCCTGAGCCACATCGGCCAGTAGCTTATTCGTCTTTTGGAAGGTAGAGAACTGCCCGGAACACTATTCGGATCGATCTCATTTAGATTATCGATCACGGCCGGGATACTTGTTGGTGCTTTTCACGCATCGGGCATAGCTGTCGAAGGTGCTCCTGCGAATGTGGCAGGCGTTGCAAGCAACCGCTCGGCAGCCCGAGCGGAACGGCGCGCGCGACCTCCGCGAATACTTCGCCTCCATTGCTAAGCCCTAGTGCATCAAAGGAGCGGCGTGTGATGCGCGCCAAAAGCGGCACGCCAGACCGGCCGATTTCAAGGGTGAGAACCAAGGTGACCTCAGCCTCGTCGTGCGGCAGAGAGGCTTTGATGCGTGCCGGAAAAACATTGAGGATAGAGCCCGCGCGCCGAGGTTCGAGCGCAAAGCTGACGTCGTCGGCAGCGATGCGCAGCCGCAGCTGCGCGCCAGGTGTAAGCGGCACTCCAGGTATCAGAAAGCGCACAGCTTTGAGGCGGAGCATGATCAGCCCATAGCGCCCGTCATAACCGCCGACCGTAGTATCAAGACAGACTGCCGCTTCGCCGCGCCTGGCAAGCGCCGGATCGCTCTGAATGACATTGAGCGGACCGGCCGTAGTCACGGCGCCATCCTTCATCATGACGAGATGGTCAGCAAAACGCTCGATATCAGCGATGTCATGGCCGAAGTAAATCATCGGTATCGGAAGCGTTTGCCGCATGCGCTCGGGAAAGGGCAGGATCTCGCATTTGGCGGAGCGGCCGAGCACAATGAGTGGATCGTCCAGCAAGAGTAGCCGAGGCTGGCCCAACAGCGCACGGCCAAGGGCGAGCCGCTGTCGCTCCGCCCCGGAAAGATCTGACGGCGAACGCTCGAGCAGTGGCGCCAAGGCGAGCAATTCGACCACACCATCAAAATCGATCAGTGTTGGTTCCGATTTGGACACGTTGTAGAAAAGGGTGCGTCGTACAGACAAATGAGAAGAGAGAATGGGTAGCTGAAATACATATGCGACCTGACGCAGATGAGGCGGCCGAAACGTAGTCTCATCCTGCCAAATCTCCCCATCAATCGCACAGAATCCCTTCAGACGCTGAACGCCAGCGATGCAACGCGCGAGTGTAGTTTTGCCGCACCCGGGGGCACCAAAAATCGCTGTGACGCCTTTGGCTGGTACGCTGAATTGCGTATCTAGCGGAATGCCTCCCAGAGAGCCGTTGAAGGCAACTTCGATATAGCCCTTTTTGGCTTCTCTGATGAACCTGCGCATGTGCTGTATCTTCCTACGTCAGGAGGCCAATGGCTGCAGTGGAGCTGATCGCCATGCTTAGTTATCCCGCGGCAGCACGGCTTTTCTGCTCGCGTGAGGGCCTAGGGTGGGAGGGCGGACTGCAGATTGGTATCAAGACCGGAGTCTTGTTGAGCAGCTCCGCGCCGCTAGGATTGTGGCAATCGGACGTTGCCCGCTGCGCTTGCCATTGAGAGGTAAGCGCCTTTCCAGCAGCGCAAGGTTGTTAGTCTGCTTGGCGGGCCGAGGGCTTCTGATGAATGTTCAAATAGCGCGGCTTGAGAGGCTTGGCAGTAAAGCTGTCGGATCACGCCAGAGCCGAATACTCGATCGGGGTCAGAACTCGACATCACGGATCCCACAGCTTCGCGAGCCGATTTGAAGTTTGCGTCGCTCGCCACAGTCGTAGCCTTTGCACTCTCAGGTGCGAGTAGCATCAATGCTAGATCGATCAGGATGAATCGAATAAACCTCATTGGAATCCTGGCTCCGCCGCAACCGCTTCCTTCACGGCAACTTGCTGATCCTTACCCAGCAATCGGCGTGCCGTTTAAGGAATATCTGCCTGGCTAACGGCAAGGGAGGGCTTTGCATCGGTCTCAACTCTGCGTCCTAAATCGCCGCATCGTACTGTAGGACTTTTGACGTTCGCGTCGCCAACCGCACATGCAGGAGCGGCGAATGTGCGGCCATAAAACGCGTCAGTGATACACAAGTCCCTGCCTCCTGCTGGCGCACCTTCCAATCTGCGCGAAGGAGATGGTGGGCAGCCGCTCGCTGGAAAAAGCGTCGATATGAGATGATATGCGCTGTCCGCGCGCTCAAAGTGCTTGAATCGCCCGTAACGTCAGGATGTAGGCATTTGCGAAGCAAAACGCCATATTGGGAGCCAACATCGGCACACAAGCGCTAAACGGCCGATCTCTGTTTGATCCCGGTCCTTTCAATGCGTGTTGCGCCTAGCGGGACGATGAGTCGGGGCGCCGTTATCATTGCGGCGCCCGGAACAGCGAGCCAGAGGCTGCCGAGGCGCTCCAATCCGGTAAACAGATCCGCCTCGCGGGGCAAAGAAAAGCAGTGAAGTATATGCGGCTTAAGAGAGGTTTAGTGAATCAAGAGCGACGAATGGGCTGGACTTGCAATGCGCATCGCTATGCAGCCGTCCTCGCTGCGATCGCGATCGCAGCGACGTGGTGCACAGGATACGCTCGCGCGCGAGATCGTCGGGCGGAGGAAGTCCTGGTGTCGTGCAAACCAGACGTGATCCGCTTCTGTGACCGCTTTACAGGCCGTAACGATGCTGATGTGGCCATGTTTTGTCTTACGGAAAACTTCACAAACTTACGCCGCGAATGCCGACGCATGATGCCTACCGCCGCCGCGGACAGAAACGACCGGTCGAGACAATCTCTCAACAGGCGTCCGGTAGGTCTTCATCGAGAGTGAGGCACGGCAGTTGCGAACTTGAACGATAGTGAGGTGTTCAGACGGCGGGGCCTCGGGGTTTGGCCAGCTTGGTGGCTGCAAGTTGATCGGACTGAAGCATCAGCCTGCCGCGCGCAGCTCAACTATCTGAGGACTGATCCGTGGATCGACTTGCAGCAGTTGCGCTTTAATCAGCGCTGCATCCATTCGGCGAGTTCGAGGCTTACGTGACGTTGCTATGGGTTCGCTGTAACGGGTCCGAACGACAAGTGCGTCAGGTGAGGAGGGAATGGCCAGACATGCGCAGAAAATCCGTACTCCTCACCGATCTATACCGTTGTGGTCGGCGACCAGGTGTTCTTGTGCAGGTGGCTAAGCGGTAGTGACAGGCAAAAGATTCGCCGGAATATTAGCGTTGGAGGTTTGCTTCATTGCCGTTTCCCTTAGAGTCTCAGCTTGGAACTACCTTGGGCTGGACTGCCGGGCTCGAGGTAATAGAGTGAGCTAGGAAAACCTCTTTTGTTAGCCGCTGATCGACTTCCCGAGGCAACCGCTTGATGCCATTGCGGCGTTCTCGATGGGCGCTTCAGGGGAGTCGCTTCGCCCGATCGTGGTGCTCTTGAACGAATACACTTTAGAGCTCAGGGCTCAAGGGAAGGCCGTCGACACGAGTCGTTCAAAGGCAGAAAGCTGTTCATGCAGACGCTTCTCCACGGCCTCCCGCTCCGCGCCAAGCAGTCCAGTGCCAAGTATTCGACGGCAGCGCCAGATTTCGTTTCGCAACCATCTGATCTCACTTAATGTATCATCAATCGAAGTCATCACAGATATTCATCCCTGGAGTATCAAGCGTGGCGATCGTGTGAGCGGCCGTTGCTTGGCTCCGCATTTCTGCCGAATAGTTGAGCCGAGGACTTACGACTTTTCGCCGTTGTCCCCGAGCAAGATGTGTACAACTCTTACCAATCAATATCACCCGACACCGCGCGTGTGACGACTAATCGCGGCGGATTTTCGCGGTTTCACGGCGCCCCGATCGTGTGTCCTGCATAATTCAGCGCTCCACAAGTTTGGTTGGCCGACGAGCAGGTAAGTAGATCCGGCCTGCTATAGGCATTCACAATCGTTTACCCGATAACCGATGATCAAAGATTGCTTTGTTCGGATCTGTCGTTTGAGGGGGTCTGAGCAGATCTAAGAGGTAAGCAATAATCACTGGAGCTTATCCACAACATGGGAAAGCCATGAGAACGAATTGTGAGGAAGGCAAACCAGCCTGACTGCGATCCACGGCCCGCGCCAGCCAATCAAAGAAGCGAACGCCTGCGATCTTGGTAATACAAAGCAAACATGTCGATGGGACGCAGTGTCGAGCCAATTGAGCATTCCACAGGTGGTCATTGCCAGCGACATTCGCTGTGCACGCCTCAGAGGAACGATTGAATAGCTTGAATCCCACGCTGCGCCAGGTTGTAGCGTTGTTGATGCGTAAGATAAAGGCCCGCTTGGCAGGCGTTGACGTCCCATCGCAAGTGGAGATCACGGGCGACGACCTGTTGATTTCCGGTTTTCTCGCCGGCGGGGGCGATGGCCAGGAAACCCATTTCGATGGTCGGCACGGGGCGCCTGATCGGCCATCATCAAGTACACTGGCCGGTTCGAGCCGCGAGATAGCGTGGATGATGGAATGATGCGGGCAACAGAATGTGTCTGACCAAGCCTAGCCGCGCCTTTTCCAGGGAAAACGCTGGGTGAACGCCAGCTCGCGAGCGGCACGAGCGCTGCGGTGAAACCTTGGGAGTCTTATGTCCTTTCGAACCAGCCTCTCGAGGGCGCTAGGCGAAAGCGATCGCGCCAGCAACATCGTTGAACTCTCAACGGTGGTGGTCACGCGCGATAGGCAAATGCGTAATTTGGTCGCCAAACATTGCAGAGGTGAACGAACAATCAGAAGGACTAAGTCTCGAGCCGACCCGAGAATAAGGTCCTTGAGCACATACTCTCGCCATTGACGACCAGCTGGTTGAAGCGTGGTGAGGCGCATCGCACCCCAAGTCTATGCTGAAATGCACGAGCGGCTCGTCGACGCGACGGGCGTACAGTTTGAAACTCGCTGGGATGAGCGACTGGCGGAGCAGGGTGTGACAGGCAATGCCGATGCGGAGCGGGTCCTCGGCGCCCACAATCGAGACGAGATCGCCCGCGAGATCAAAGGCGCCGTCGTGCATCAGGTGCTCGGAAAGTTCGACCTACTCTATGAGCGCTTCCCGAAGGAAGACCTCGTCGATCGGCCTAGCCGCTCACAAAGTCAAGGCTGTCAACGCTTCTTTCGAGGATGGGCTGCCTGCATCAGCCATTAGCGATGAGCTGCCGTCAGCTGCCCCTCGCGGCTGTCTGTGCGGACGATCGTAAGGATGGCGATCCAAGAAGGGTCGTATACCGCAATTCATGCGTTCGCGTTGCGTGCGCCATTGAAGTCAGCGGTCAACGACCACTCATAGGCCTAACGAATAGATGACGATCAGACCGAATTCTTAAGTGGCCCTCGTGCAACGTAGGCTATCGATGTCCGTTCCCCGCCGACGATCGGACCTTCGTAGCGTCACGCTCGAATCCAGATCGCGAAACATGCTGTAATTCCGTCGGATCCATTGATGCAGCTCGGTGGACCAGTCCTTCTCGTTGCGCAGATATCCAGTGAAGGAAAAGCTAAGCCGGTCTATATATCTCTTCAGGAACAGCGGAAGTGCGGGAATCCGAATCACCCGCTCGTGATCCATCGCTTCCGGTAATTCGCTGCGCAGCACGAATTCATTGTGGACGGTGACCAGCGACGCCGGCGGAATTCGCCGCCGCAGCATTTCATAAGCGCGAAAGGAGATGCGGTCTGCGCCCGCGACGAAGAGGATGATAGGGGCGACATAGCAGCGCGCCGTCTCCTTCATGAAGCCGATCTCCTCGCACATCTTGAAGAATTCGTCGAAGGCGTGAAAGCCGAGGTCAATTACCTTGGGTACTCGATCGTGGATGATAAGAGGGTCCATCAGCTGCATCTTGCCGTAAGTGTCGATCACATCCGCGGTCTCCGTGATGTTGGGGAGGTAATCGAGCAATGACGGCTCTTTCAAGTTGACATCAAATGACAGCGCTGTGCCGTTTTTCAGCAGCAAGAACTCGCTCATGGCCCGAGCGATGAGGGTTTTACCGACCTGCGGGCTAGGAGAGCAGATGATGTAGATGGGGGTCGCTAACATAGCCAGCAGATCAATTGCGTTCCGTACGTGGGCCCGACCGGAGCTCGCCGAATATGCCGCTACTTCTCGCCGGCCCGGGTGGCGGACCTGGCCCCCGCCAATTCCGTCAAGTTGATGCGATCAAATTCGCTCCAGACATTTGCCAGCCAGTGCCGGACATAGCCGCGCAGCACGAAGGAGTTGTTCGCGGGTTCATCGTTCCGTCCCTTATTTGCGACGAAGTCTATGAATGGGACGGATGCGACTTCCACCTGTTCATAGGCCATCTCATTAAGCTTCGGTATGGTCAACTCAGTCGCATGTTTGATGCGGTGAAAATAGGAACTATAAGTCGCTTGGTCCCACTGGAAGAATTGAGTGTCGTTGATGAAGTTCTTGACCAGGTAGTACTTTGCCCCGCTCATGAAAGTCGCGGTTTCCGCGATCTCGTCCAGCGAAGCGATGGATGATCCCAGGATGTGGAACACGGCAAATGTGATCTGGCCAGACCGTGCCGAGTCCAAAAAGCCGATGTCGCGCAAGGAAGCTAACGCAGAAGACAGTAGTCCTGCTCGAGCATCGATGACAGTGACGGATAGCCCTGAGTTCAAGGTATCGAAGATCTTCATCTGGTCCGCCGTCGTGGTCATGTCGACGATCTCAGTGATCTCGGGATAAAAGCGCTTCAGCGTTCCGCGGGGCGACTCTGTGTCGAATGCGCGTGTTTGCACGTTGTTGACGCTGAAGTAGTCCAGTAGCGTTCGTGATACGGTCGTCTTGCCGACTCCTCCCTTGTCCGCGCCGACCACAATTACAACTGGCTTCACCATAGAAACATCTCCTGAGACACTCGCTATTGCCGCGCGCAAAGTGCGCAATCGGCGCGTCTCTGCTTTGGGCGCGATCATGGCAGAAAGAAGGGGCAATGAACCTTCGATGCTGGAGCTCTGCAACTGATAAACGTTTTCAACATTAAGCGAGTGACGTGGTCCGATGATGCAGGCCTGAGAATGGAAGTAATCACTTGTATTGGTGATCTACGTGAGGTTTGTGGGCAGCTGGAATGCGCGGGCCAAGAATCAACTGTCCGCCTGTGGTGATCGTTGTGATGCCATAGGTTATCTATGGATGCCGTCGCTGCCGCTATCTACTTTTCATGAAGCGACGGAAACTAACGTAGCGTCAGATTGTGAGCTCGCGATGCGACGCGGTGCGACTATGGCTTGGCAGACCACAAAGCCCAGCTGGATTAGATGGTCGTCTCTTCGGCGGAGAGAGAAGCGGCTGGTAAATTCCTGAAAGATGACCCTGAACGACCGAGCTCTCACTCTCACTCTGGTGATGAATGTCGGGATATTGAAGCGCGTTGGTGACGCAATAGCAACCATGCATCGCTCTGCGGCGAGATTATCGGGCCACGGAGAACAAGATCGAATCCGGAGCGGGGCGCCGGCGGACGGCGCAGCATCGGTGGGAAGCGATATCGAGCGTCCGAAAGAAGCGCGCGTCTGGTGGCCGGCACGGCGATCTTTGTCTTGGACACAGAGTTCGCCGAGCGACGTCCTATGGATCGAGAAGGACTTATTGAAATGAACGGTAGCCATGGCGGGTGCGTACTCTCGTTGGCCGCTTCCTTGAAGCGGCAGACAGTGTACGCTCCGGTTTTAAAGCGCCCACTTTGGTTAACCTGAAGATTCAACCCGGATTGTCGCCTTGTTTAAACGCGTTTGCGCAAAAAGCGGCCTCCAGAGTCACGACGGGTGTGCGATGATCCGGGATCACGACGACCTGCAGGCCGTTCCGGAGCGTGAAGTTTGGTGGTCGATCTGATTTGACCGTGCCGCAGAGACGCTAGCCTCGTCAGGAAGGTGTAAGTCGGTGCCATTCTCCGTTGTGCGCTCGACCGCCGGGGCGGTGCGCGTCCTCGACTCCGAGGCTTCAGCGGCGGTGCCTGCCGCCTTGCCGGTGACCGAAAGCCGATTCTTCATGGCATCGCCTTTTGCTCCATAGTTGTCATTATGGTAGAAGATCCGACACGGCACGGAGCCGTGTCTCGTCTTGGCAAACAGTGGAGCGAAAACCGGACCAATCGCCGGCCTCGCGTACGCAACGGCACACAGCGACGTTGCGCACAACGCGTCAGGAGAACTTCGCGTCCAATGGAGACTTCAGGTCAATCGGCCGCGATATGACGCCGGCACAACACCCGGCACAGCTCGCGTCCATGAGAAATATTGTCAAGCTACTCATCTTCTAGAGCGAGATGTGTGATGGCGAGCCCGGAAGTCGGCGAGCAGCTCCTCGGAGTACACGGCGCCGAAGTAGTCCAGGACGAAGGTGCCAGAATAGCGTAGATTATCGGTCGCGCGGATCAGGTTATCCAGTGCGAGCCTGACCTCACCAAAGTTGATCTGGCGAATCGCTCTTCATGTAGTGCGTGTACGCTCTACATAAAGTCATAGTCATCATCATACGGATCGTTCGCGGGCTTTGCCATACTTTCGGTACACTTGGCATTGCTGCTATTGTCTTCAGTCGCGGCAAGATACAAAGGCGGTTTACCCGCTCGCTGCCATTTGCCTTCTTTGTTCTTCCATTTGTCTTCGTGCTTGGTGGGATCGAGCACCATCATCGAGTCGCTTACCTCAAGAAAGCCCAACGCTGCTGCGCGGGCTTTCGCTTCCGGATTGGAAGAGTGGGAGAGAACAAGCGGTTTGTTACCATCGATCTGGAGCTGATGTTCAAGCAAGATATCGCCCGCGTTATCGACGAGCGGATGAGTAACCCTGAAAGCTGTCGTTGAGGTGATTTGATCTCGCCCAGGAAATTGTTTGCTCCAATCATCGTTGCCCTTGAACAGCTCACTCATGCGACCTCCGGGTTCCGTTCTCAGAAGCCCGACGCTCTTATTCGCGAGCTGATAGCTGAAAAATCGCGCTTTCTCCGAAATAGACTTGGTGCCGAAGCGAAACGCGGTGTCCGCTGTGCGTTGAGCCTTTTGGGACACCCAGCGAGAGTATCTCTGCGGATTAGCAGCAATATCCTCTATGTCTGCTCCATAAAAGTCCACCAGCTTCCTCTCGAATGAAGATCTTGAGATTTCAACGACCGGCGGCTCTTCAACCAGCGCGTATGGCGGAACTGGCGGCGAACTTGCATCAGGAGAGGAGATCGATGGCGCCACATTCAGAGTAGAGAATACATCCGAGAACCTTTGGCGATCCGTGTAGGAGGAAGATTCATCGGTCGCGCTCGTTCTCATTTCATCGGGCTCGGAAGCACGTTCGCTACTAGATAGATTGATGATGTGCTGAAACATAACACTTTCTATTTGTATCGACGCGGGCTGCGCCGGTTGAGGTTCCGCGTTCATAGTAAGCCCAGCTGTCGGCAAGCTGAGCATCACTTCGCTATTCCGCCCCGCTCTTTATCGCCACGCTATCTTGAACGAGCCAATGCGTGCCGGCCGCCCGCCTGCGGTGCTGGGCTGGCATCGCCGGCCTCCGTCTTGCGTTCAAGGGCGAGGGACAGTCCGAAATTGTTGCGCAGCATCGGGTTTGCGGGTTCCGCTGCGAGAGCTTGGCGGTAT
>Ga0214542_1011604_pt1 | contig 11963 bp, 6 predicted proteins | sample CNSS1metaG_FD_160096 | JGI IMG/M metagenome (GOLD analysis project Ga0214542, IMG submission 160096) | Root nodule microbial communities from cowpea collected in UCLA plant growth center, Los Angeles, California, USA - CNSS1 | ecosystem: Host-associated > Plants > Roots > Nodule | place: USA...
TCTTCCTCCACAACTTCCCATAGATCTAGCCCCTCTAGATATGTTTGCATCCTTACCGCCCATAGATCATAGCTTTCACCATCAAAGAGTGGAATAGCGACGTGTGACATATTTCCTTCCATTCTATTGGCAGTAAGAACAATGGCTCTTGATACCAGTTGTTGGGAATTTTAGGGCTTTTGATAATATGAGAGATATAAGAGATATATGTGATATGTTATACGGAGGAACATGTTTTTGTATTTTATTGATATACTCTATATATAGAGCAAAATATAACAAATATCAAGTATAAAATATTTAGAATATCTCACTCCTAATCTAAAATAATAACAAATTTCTAAAACTGACACATATCTCTAAAACTGAAATATTTTCTAAAAACTAATTTAAATAAAAAAGATATTAAGTAATATTAAGTAAAACACCGTTTAGGAATTAACATGTTCTTTACTTCAGAAAATTCCTAGTGAATGGAAAACCATATATGTGAACCCATTACCCAGAACTTCAAAGGACATTAACACTTAAACCAGATTTATACTTAAATGACACGCATTAATATTTTCGCGCAAAAATTTCGTGGACATCATCTTTACGATCTTCACACACAATATTTTCAGAAAAACTAACGACCAATCCACAATAGAAACATCCTCAATGGAAATGCCAAGAATGAACATTGCAGGGTGTAAAAAATCTTCTAACATAGTCGTCATGAAAATTTCTGAAAATTTTGTAGTGTACTGATCACTCATTCACAAACATATAAAGCGACCCTTATTGAAATTTTAACACTCCACAACACATTTAAGATAACCAGACAAAATGGGTCCAACCAATTCAGCACCAGCAATCACTTTTACCAACATCCATGTACATCACTTCACAATGGCATGAACACTACATTTCCATCAAAATATCAAAATTCATAACAGAGACAAACTTCTCCATGCATGTCCAAAGACCACCATATATAAAGGAATATGCAACATCACCTGTGTCCGTATTTATCCAGAAATTCCTGAGTTGATGAATTCTTCACTAATAGAACATAAAATTCAGTGTAATTTTTATGTAAGGGACAAATAGAATAATTTCTCAATAATGAAAAAATGTGAGGACGTGATTAGATATATAACATGTTTAATTTCTACCTTAGTTCCTGTAGTTACAAACATATTAACTTTTATTCTTTATGATTAAAAGATTTTTGTTTAGTCCTCACGACAAGTATCATTTTAATTCGGTTTAGTCTGACAAAAAAGGATATAGATGATATGTACATAAAGTACTGAAATTGGAGAATGAAGTTTTTATAATATCAAACTAAATAACCAATAATAAAGATAGGGAGCATATCTCTACAATAATGTCAGAGAAAATCACTATTTGTCCTGGCAACATGTAGATGGGGCACATGTTTGATCATGAAATAATCTTCTCCTCCATTGGGGTCAATCCTCTGCAGAAACTCAGTTGGCATATATAAGATGTCGAGAACTTGGAGTTTCTTCAAGTGTTGAATGCCAGAGGGTACAGCCTTCAGTTGTGGAATATTCATTATCTGAAGCTTTTCCAAAGATTGCAGTGCTCCCCTTTCAATAAAGATGGAACTCAATTGATGCAAATGTACGAGGTTTAGTTCCTTTAGCTTTTGAAATCCTCCATTTTGAAAATGCAAAGTTTCTCCTTCAAAAGAAGTGGGGCCAAAAGAGAGGATCAACAAATTTGGCATATTTCCCAGAGATATCAAAGGAATGTTAGTTAACATGGATTGACCCAAAGACAATTTCAAAAGATTTTCGAGCGGCAGAATCCAATTTGGGAACTCTTTTAAATTGCCACGAAGGTGAAGCATCCTTAGTTTAGACAAGGATGACCTAATGTGCAAGTCAATTTCTTGAGGACCATAATTTAAGGTAATATGTAATCGCTCCAAGAGTGGCATCTCGTTTATTGAGGAACAAAGAGTGTTGGCATAATCTCCCTTAACATTAGAAACCCTCAAATCCCTTAACTTCGTTAGTTTTGCTAGATGTCTAATCACCACTCCATCTGGATCCGTTAATACATGCATCTTTTCCAGGGATGTAATGCTTCCAAGACTATCCTTCACTGCAATGGATATTGGGTTACCCAAAAGATAACGTAGCTTTCTCAGCTTGGTAATCTCCTTTGGCACTTCAACCTTCAGTCCTGTTCGTACATCTAAGGTCTCCAAGTTCTGGAGCTTACCAATGGATTTCGGAAGACGGGTTATGGATGTACCCCGGAAGCTTAGATACTTCAAGTGGATTAAACTCCCCAAATTTTCAGGGACTTCAGTTAATCTAGCATATCCAAAATCAAGCACCTTCAACCGCGTGTATTTTGCAAGCAAGCTCCTGGTGAAGTCTTCAGATAAGTTTTCCTTCGTGAAAATAAGAATTGACCGAACATACTGAGATCCTTCAATAGTTCCACTTAAATCATAGGAACTTTTTAATGGTTATGCTCAACATCAGCATGGTGACAAAACCCTGTATTCTTCATTTTTCCACGAAGCAATTCATGTATTGAGTCATGAACACGACAGGCTTTGACTCTCTCAAGTTAACTATACTTTCCAGTGGTTGTTGTACCAATTAATAAAAGTTTATAAAAAATATTTAATAAAAAATGTGAATTTTAATAAAAACATCATTATAATTTTAATATAAAAATTAAATTTATCCCAATTTCGAGAGGGACAAAATTGATCAATTTTAAATAAAATTAGGACTAGATTCAACAAAAATAACAAATAAAGAGACTAAATTGAATATAAAATATTGACTCTGACTCGTGGCACACCACTGAGTTGACATACTAACATTTTTAAAAAATTAAAAATTTAAAAAGGATTTAAGAATATATAAAAAAATTATAAAAAAATAAAAAAAAAATCATGAAATGACATGTGACTGTCATTGTTCATTAGCGTTAATGATTTAGACGGTGTTAGCAAAAAAAGACAAAAATTGAACGAAATTGAGGAAAATTGCGACCATTTTGAGCACAAAAACAAAATTATAAATGATTTTACAAAATTTGACGAAAATTAGGATCGAAAAGGTATTTTAACGTTTATTTTAAAAATTAATTTGGACTTTAATTCACAAATGAACTATAATTATTTTATTAAAAATGGAGATATTTTTACATACTAATAATTTTTTGTTTATAAGATGGTGTCTGACTTAATTAAATGACTGCCTAATTATTATTTTATCTCTAAATTTGGGTGCTATTTAATTTTCTTGTAGTATTCATTAAATCATCTTAGAACTCTAGGCCCAACAAGCAGAGCACTTCCAAGTAATATAAATAATATTGTTTACGAAGTCAGTGATTTCATTTATTACAATATGGTTATTATCATTGGTAACTAAGTTGAGCATTAAAGTATCTTTGAGGTCACACCACTCTTGTCGGAAGAAAAAATCTCGACATGAATAGTGAAGAAGGCTTATAATATGAAGGATAGCAAGAAAAATGAACTCTAGAGTTACTTGATACATCATGTCTCGGATAAAAGATTTGTGTCCCTATGAGTACAGATCTCGACTCGGTAGTAACAATTTACCTTCTAACACATCTATATTTTGCATATCAGTTTTTTTATTCTCACCATTCCATCATTCCTAGCTATGTGACAATGTGTCTAGAGATTCTTTTACCCTATTAACAAAGTGTAAAACCTTTTATTCAAAAGAAATAATGTGGTGAGAATGACAAATGAAAAAAAAAATTGTTAATTTTGTTTTAATTTTTTCCATCTTTTATCTTTCAATTGCAAACTGTCCTGGTTCGTTAGTTCTTCTGTATATGTTTTGTCATAGATTCTGTTTCCAACAAAATTGGATAAAGTAGAAGAATGACAATATCAAAATTGATTCATCCCATTATTATATTATATGTTTCATTAAGTATTACACATATTTTTGATCAGGTTTAATTAGGGCTAAACTCTTGAAGTTCAACCTAATGTCTTAACCCATTGAATATAGATCCAATTTTAAAAGCGTATAAGATTAGATCCAATGTTTGAACTTTTGACGACTACTACCTAAGTTCCTAAGGAAAGATACTGAATTAATCATTCTACTTAGTACACTTGCCAATAAAGGAACACAATGTCCAACAAAGTGTTTGAGATTTGGCTTCCAAGCCATTCTGAAAAATCAGCCATTTACTAAATTCGAGGTGAAACAGAAACCCAGCGGCGAAGCAAACCATGAATATCCCCATCTCAATCTATAAATGCATTAGTAACGGTTTCAACTTCAATCCCACGTCTTGGGATACAAATATCTCAAATTATGCCTCTCTTAAATGGCTTTGCTCTGGGAGGAACAATTTCATGCAGAATTTCATAGCAAGATCAATTTAGAGGGAAATGGATATGAGGTTCCAGAGTTTCTTCCGCAGAACTCTTTGTTGAAACTTTAGCCAGACATTTGCGCTTTATTATCCGCTTCAAGCTGCATAATCAGAATGCAGTTGCTTTTTTCTGTTGAAAAGAATAAAGACAAAGAATCAATCCATAGAAAGATTAAAAAGTGGAAAAAAACACCGTTCAGGACTTCATAACATATTTTTCACTTCAGAAAATTCCACATAGATTCATCCTAGTGATTGAAAAGCCATATATGTTAACCCTTAGTGATCTAAAAACAATAAAAAACTAAAAATTTAGATGTTTACTATCAATAATGTTGGGTTTCTCGAGTGGACATACGTACCAAATAGAGTTGATACTAGAATTAGTCAATTTCACGCGCGAGCTTCTCCTGCTAACAGCTTCACGATCATTTTCCACGTGTCCAAATCCTATCCCTTGCTGCATAAACTTGTTTTGGGTCCTTCAGTAGCTTTAGTCATTACGTCTGCACTCCTCTTCAAAAAATAGAATATAAAATTAAGTGTCATTTTTATGTATGGAACAAATAGAATAATTTTTCAAAGATGGGAAATGTGAGGACGTGATTATGTCACAGGTTTAGTGCCTACAGTTACAAACATGTTAACTTCTATTCTTGATAATTATATAGATTTCTGTTTATTAGTCTGATGAAAATTATTATATAAAAAGGCATAGAACTGATATGTACTGAAATTAAAATAGTTCTTAAGTACTGAGATTAGGAAATAAAGTTTTTCTATATCGAACTATAAAACTAATAAATAAGATACCGAGCATACCTGTATAAAGTCGAAGAAAAAATTCCAGCAGCTATCTCAGCAAATAGCATAGCACTATTTTTTGCGACAAAACTTACATGGGGCACATGTTGGATCATCCAATGCTCTTCTCCTCCATTGGGGTTGATACTCTGCAGAAATTCAATCGGCATATGAAAGATTTCGAGAACTTGGAGTTTCTCTAAGTGTTGAATGCCAGAGGGCACTGCCTTCAGTTGTCGAATATTCATTATCAGAAGCTTTTCCAAAGACTGCAGTGCTCCGCTATCAATAAAGATGGAGCTCAATTGCGGTAAACTTTTGAGCCGTAGTTCCTTTAGTTTCTGAAATCCTTGAAAATGCAAAGTTTCTCCTTCGTAAGAATATGCATCAAAACAGAGGAACAACAAATTTGGCATATTTCCCAGGGATTTCAATGGAATGTTAGTTAACCTGGATTGATTTAAAGACAATTTCACAAGACTTTGAAGTCGCGAAATCCAATTTGGGAATTCTTTTAAACTGCCAAACAGGTGAAGCTTCCTTAGTTTGCACAAGGATAACGTAATATGCAAGTCAATTACCGCTCCATATTGTACGTAGATATCTAATCGCTCCAAGAGTGGCATCTCGTTTATTGAGGAACAAAGAGTGTCAACATGATCTCCCCTAACATCATCAAGCCTCAGATCCCTTAATTGATTTAGCTTTCCAAGCTCTCTAATCACCACTCCATCTTCATCTATTGCCAATTTATACATCTTTTCCAGGGACGTCATGCTTCCAAGACTGTTCTTCAATGAAGTGGAAGATATTGATCTACTCAAAAGATGACGCAGCTTTCTAAGCTTGGTAATCTCCTTTGGTACCTGAACTTCCCCTTTTGTTCGTACATCTAATGTCTCCAAGTTCTGCAGCCTACCAATGGATTTTGGAAGGCTTCTTATGAATGTACTCCGGAAGCTTAGATACTTTAAGTGAATTAGACTCCCCAAATTTTCAGGAACCTCATACAATGGAGCAGATTCAAAATCGAGCACCTTCAACCGTATGTATTTACCAAGCAAGCGGCTGGTGAAGTCTTCAGTTTCATTCGCGAAAATTAGAATTGACCGAACATGTTCTGATTCTTCCATAGATCCACTTAAATCATTGGAGCTTGTTGCCACTGTTAAGCGTCGAGTGATACCGCTTGAATCCAAATGATTATGTCCATCAATATACTCACAAAACCCTGTGTTCTTAATTTTTCCACGGATCATTTCATGCATTGAGTCATGAACACGACATGCTTTCACTTTCCCATCTATGGTAAATGATGCTACTAGTACCAAGCTTCTACTGATCAACTCCATTAATTGTTGTTCTGCAACTTCTTCTAAATTTCTTTCGAGTTCGTGTTTCACAAACCCTTCAGCTATCCACTGCTGAATTAATCTACCACATTTAACTTCATAATCTTCAGGATACATTCCGAAATACAACAAACATGACCTCAGATTCTGTGGTAAATCATCGTAACTCAAACTTAAAATTTTTTTAACACTGTCTAACTCGAAATTGCTCTCCAACTCTAAACTTAGATTTTGACTAAACAGGGCCCAATCAGATGGACTTTTACATTTTCTATATAAAAGACTACCAATAGCTACAATTGCTAGAGGTAAATATCCACACTTCCTAACAATGCCCAGACCTGCTTCTTCATAATCTTCTAGACAACGTCCATGAAAGCCATACCCAAATGCCTTTTTATATAACAACTCCAGTGACTTTTCTTTACTTAAAGTTTGCAGCCTATAAAGTAAACAATTTTTACAGAACTCCGCAACCTTCTCTTCCCGGGTAGTGATTAATATCCTACTTCCATTTTTATCATCAATCATAGCCAATTCAATGTCATTCCAAAATGTTTCATTCCAAACATCATCAAACAAGACAACATACCTCTTATTGCACAAGCGGTTTCTGACTTCTTTTATCAATGACAATTGATTCATAGTTGAAATATCTCGAGGAGGATCCTCCTTTATTTCTTTGCAAAGCTCGTTCATCATAGTCCTCAGCAACTCTTCAACAGCATACGGTCGAGACACTGTGATCAATACATGGCACTCAAAGTGTTTATGGACCTTGTCAAAGACTTGCTTAGAAAGAGTAGTTTTTCCCAATCCAGCCATTCCTACAATAGAGATCACAGTGCGTTCTTCCCTTCCCTCTGTCAACCACTTTTTCAGTGTTTGTGTAGGGCCTTCAAGGCCAACAACCTCATGTTCCTTAATAAAGAGAGGATCCATTCGAAATTTATGCCATGTGAAATTTTCCTTTCCTCTAGAACTGTCTGATCTTGGTTCAATGGGAAAATGGTTTTTGAAGCCATCTCTTTCTGCACGAACAAGTGACTTAACATCCTGAATCTGATACGCTATTTGAAGGCGGTGGATTTGACTTTTGATGAACTCAACAGCCTCACAGAGTAAAGCTGCACATCGAGGATCTTCCTCAGATTGCTTTTCGTCACATATCAAATAGTCATCGATGACATCTTCCATGCGAAAAGATGCTTCTCTCAGCCTCATCAACCTTTTTCTTATTCTGTTGAGCTTACTGTTATCTTCTTCAGCTTCCGCCACTTTGTTTGCTTCATGGATGAATTCCTGAAAGCTCTCTAGTTCATCTGTAACTTCTGCAACTTCTTTTGGGAGATCTCTCACCATCTTTACAGCTTCTAAAAATTTTGGAAGCAAATGCTGACTCGCAAAAGACACTGCAGTTTCTGCCATTTTTGTCTAGCTCTCTCTTCTCTCTTGCTTCGTGGTAGTGACAACGGTAAAACTTTATTTTCTTCAAACACTATATATCATTTTTCTGTATTGCCTTTCTAAAATCAAGCATGCATGTGATGTTTGCAGAATTAATATCTTAACCATATAATTACAATAAATAATTAAAATTATATACAAAATAAATAAACATGATTAAGTTGACTCGGTTTATATTTTGTCCGTAATACATACTTTTTATCTATATCATATCGATATCAAATTTTGTTTTTAAATGTTACTTTTCACACATATTTCGTGCATTTAATATACGGAGACTAAAACGATGAGGTTTTCCATGTCTTTCTTAAATGATTTTCGAGCAAGTTGTGAGTTTTTTTTCTTTCATCTTCTATTTGTCGTAGTAAGTATAGGAAGTAGTGATATTATAATCCAGCTATGATGATGAGATTAAATAACGTTAACTATATTTTTTGGTTGTACCAACTAATAAAAGTTTATAGAAAATCTTGTATGCTTTTCAAAGCTTCTGTCTTTCATTACGGAAATAATCATTTGTTTATTCGTTTGGTTCTATTACTTTTAAGCCTCATAATTCAGTAAACCATATTTGTCCCTTGACAGTATGCACAGAACTTGCAACTAGTAATAATAAATGTCTATATGCTAAAAGATAATGGAAAATGAGATTACTGACTCTCAATTTTTTTTTACTTCCATTCTTTCTTCTTTAACGTAGTTTAGCATGAATCATTAATTAATATACAATTTTCTTTTAAAAAAAATTAATGGTCTACACTAAATTACTTTAGTCGAAAAATAAAGGATGAAAGTTAAAAAAATAAAGTCAAAGTGTAATTTTCTAAAGATAATACGCTTTTTTTTTTTTTGTAATGCGTCATAGAAAATGTTTGAGTAGGTTGTTGGTCTGCTACTGTAAGAAAGCATAGGATAACCCGATTGGAAGAGGTAAAGAGAGCATATTATTATAATCCAATTATTTATGCATTTCGCGGGCTCATCTCTTCTGCAACTGCCTTTATTAGTCCTTTTTGTATGTATTTGAGAATTAGACTATTGCAAGAAGAAGAAAAATGTAGCTAGGTATTCATTTGTTGGGAGATATGAATATGCACACCAATTGTTTTCTGCATTATAAGCAACACAGATATGAATATGGAAAAAAGACAATGATGTCATGTGGCCAATCACTACTAAAAAAATTATATTTCCTGCCAATTTTGTTTTGAAAAATTTTTCGTAGGAAATAATTACAAATTTTTTTGTGAAAATAAAATTTGCAGGAAATTGCTATCAATTTTCTTGCAAAATATTTTGTATAAAACACTTTTTGCAATAAATTTTATAGGATATACTTGCAAATTTTATAATTTTGTAGGAAATGATTATCTATGAAGAAATTACCTGCCAATTAGAATTCTTAGAGAAAATGACAGAAAAAAAGTCTTTTCTTGCAAAATTTTTTAACAAATTTGCAAGTAAATTCCCATGTAATATGAGAATTTCTAGTAGTGAATTTCGGGCAACATGGTAGAAATTGTACAAAAATAAATAGTTCTTTGTGGTATTTTGTTATGATATTAATCATAAAATTTAAAATGACATATTAATTCAAAATATTTAAATGGAATCTCTTGATGTGTAACAAATTGATAACCAAATGAGTGGTACATACATACTTAATGAGTATGTATACTAGTAGTTTGACCCGTATTACTTTTAAGACTACTAAATTTTATTTTCCATAGCAATTATAAGAAAAATCAAGATATCATATTTTAAATAATGAAAGGTATGATTCAAAATATCATACATTAACTTAACAAATTTCAGATTAAAAGACATTACTTAATTTTAAATAAAATATTATTTTTGATACTTTATTATTTATTTATTACTTTATATAATATTTTAAATTTTATTATTATTATTTTAGTCATATTATGTTATCGTATTATTATTAAATATTATTACTTATTATCATACTTCAGTTTACAATTTTTTTATTTTAAATTTCAAATGCATATTTTATTATCACATTTTTAAAGTATTTTATAATTTTAAATTCTAAACTCAATTATTTATTTCTAATGATTAACAATGTCATTATTAATTATTTATAATTTTTATTATTATTGTATTAGTATTATATATTATTGTATAATTATTAAATATTATTACGTGTTATAACAAATTATTAATTTTTAAGAACCATTACATTTGTTGAATTCTTTATCTTCCGGATTTTGTTCGTATCACCCATCCAAAAATAAACTCCTAAGTTACAAATATGTGAAATTTATTTAAGGGAATTTGTGAGATCCAGGAAATTCATAAAAAAATTAATAATTAATAAAGTATAAGAAATCAGGGGTTGAGACTATCATAAGAGAGTTTTTTGATAAATCTTAGGCAAGAAATAATGTTAACCTAAGTGGTTTAGAGCTCTTGATTATGCTGAGGGAACTTGGGTTCAAGTCTTGAGTATGTCATTAGTAGATTTATTTAATTCTGTTTTATTTTGCAATTATATCGTGAACGTGAATTTTGACTAGAGTGAATATTATATTTTGTCAAATGGTTAAATGATCTAAAAATTGTAGAAATTCTCTGGAAATCAAAAAGTTAGCAGTTTAGGTGTAGTAATGGCTATTAAATTTTAAATTTAAATTAATTTCGTTTTTATAATTTTTTGGTGGTTTACGTTTAAGTGAATCTGTTGTGTATGGTACAGAGTTCTTTTGATTTGGACTTTCATTCAAAATTTTGAATTCTCTAAATAAGAAAACGGAATTGATGGGATGTTGTCTTAGGGTGGGACCGTGTAGATTTTTTTCTCTTTCCATTAGAAAAATTCATAAAATATTCCATGTGGGTCCAAGAGATAAAACTTTGCTTTTTCTTTCCTCATTCAAGTAGCTGCAGTGGTTGGTGGTGAAGAATTGGTCTTTGCCTTTGAATTGATACATTTCTTAGGTTATTTAAGTGAAGGCATAACTATGGGGCCCACGTAGCAATGGGTCCCACTCCTTATTGGAGAATTATTTATTTAGCCGCGGGTCCCATTCCCTTTTAGAAGTAGTGTTTTTTTGTTTTGGGACAAATCACATTACGTGATTTGTGATTTAGAGTCCAGCCACTCTTCTTGTAATTTTTTTGGAATGGTTTTAAGAGTTGATTGTTAATTCTATAATTACAATTGGGTTATCTTTAGGTTATGAAGTGATTAAAATTGGAAGGTAGTGATATTGTGTATGAGGGTAAAAGTTAAGTATCCAAAAATTTATTACAAAGGGATATAAATTGTATTAAAATATATTTAACGTTATATTTTTGTCTCCTAAATATACAATTAAGGTGATTAATATGAAAGTGTGGTTTTGATGTTTAAGATTACTGTTTAGTAAATTTGTTATGTGGTGGCATAAGAAAAGTTACGAAGGCATGTTCTATTAATTATTTGCCACATGTAGTTGGGTACTTAGGTTGTTATTTTCTTGTGATGTTTTGACAATAGAATAATTAACATATTAATATATGTATATATGAGAAAAGTAAAGTAATATAATTGGTAGCCAAGAGTGTTACCTTTTGATAAGAAGTGAGATTCACGTAATTGGATAAGTGAATATACTTTATCTTAAAATAAGATGCGTGTGGTAGTCACAAACCAGTGGGTTTGGAAGTGTCTGGTGCTTGGCGGTGCTTATATAGCGACAAGCGATAGTGTAAGGGCAGGGATCCATTGCAGATGGATTTGCAGGGATGGTTTGATGGCTTGGTCAGGGATATGCTGGATTAGTTACGAGCGGGGAGGTTCGTAACGAAGATTTGAGATGCGTGATTGATGCGGGCGGGGAGGTCCGTATCTGTTGTACTCTTGTGTGGGGATACGAGCGGGGAGGTTCGTATGTTCCGTGCTCACACTTGAGGCTACTATGAGCGGGGAGGTTC
>Ga0214542_1011605_pt1 | contig 11959 bp, 7 predicted proteins | sample CNSS1metaG_FD_160096 | JGI IMG/M metagenome (GOLD analysis project Ga0214542, IMG submission 160096) | Root nodule microbial communities from cowpea collected in UCLA plant growth center, Los Angeles, California, USA - CNSS1 | ecosystem: Host-associated > Plants > Roots > Nodule | place: USA...
GCGCTGCCACCGTTTGGGTAGGGATATACCTTCGTTTACGCTGTTTTGGTGTGCAACGTTGAAGAGGTTGTTGGTGCAGTATAAACGTGCGTGCATGCAGTTCGTTTGGGTTCTGTTGAGGTTGTTTGGTGTTCTTATGGTAATGTGGTTCATATTCTTGGGTGGATGTTTCTTACTACAAATCTAGTTGTTGAGGTTTGAAGGTAAATGGGTTCATGAATATACACGGTGCGGCAATTGGTTCATGGTGTAGAAGTGGGTTAATGGTGCAACAGTTTGGGTTGCATGGGTTCATGCGTTGGTTTTTTTATTTTTTTCTTTTTGGCTTACCTTTTCATAGTAAACTGTAGAGTACATGTTCATGGGGTGCAAAGAGATTCACGAGTTTCCATTTTTCTTCCTTCTTTCTCTTCTTTATTCTTTAATTATAATCAATACATGTGGTATTATTTTGGCTTTTCCTTTGGAGTTGAGAGTGCAGATTGTCTCATAGAAATAGGGGTTCCTTTCGGGCAGTATTATTTTGCTGCGTCACTGGAGAATTACATGGTTTGGTTTTGTGTTTCTTCACTTTGTAGGGATGAGAATGGGTTCCTAAACTTTTTCTCTTTCTTCCCTTTCCATTTATTTCACATAAAAGCATGTTTTGTTTTGTCTCTTTCACGTCTCCAGCTGTTCCTCTCTCCTTCTCTTAATTTTTTTTCTCTTTCTTTTACTCTTTCTATTAATACCACACGTAAATACATGAGGTGGTGGGGGGCCACGGGGTTGTTTTGTGTTTTTCTATCTTTCTCTAAACCAATCATATCTCTTTTGATGAAGTTGGGTTCCTTCATTTTTTGTGCAGACCGTGCCATGGGGTTCTCCCTCCTTTAGCTTAAGTGTTCATGTGAACAAAGGGTGAAAAGTTGTTGGTCTTTGCTTGTTTTATTTTCTATTGTTGTGCGAAAAGAAATTTGGGGTAGCGTGTTCACTGTGTTATACATGATAAGTTATTTTCGTTGTTCTCTTTAGAAATATTTAGGTGCAGGTTAAACTTTAAATTATTTTTCGTTGGTTTGGTTATGAGACTTTATTTTTCAAGCATGATGTGATGGTGTATATTTAGTTGGCAATATGAAATTCTCATGCGTAGAATGTTGAGAGTATTTTGATTTGCTTGAAAACTCTTGCTGGAATTTAATGAAGATTTTAGATGAAGGTGATGCTATGTTTGGTTTAGTATGCTTGTTTGGATTTGGGGTTTGTGTGTTCAAACCAAGGATGAAATATGACTATAATGCTTCCTTGTTACTTGAATGCGACGTTGAGTATTATTGGACATGTTTTATTTATGAATTTCTTTTATGAATATCATTGTTTATGGTTAGCTTACCCCTATTTGTTTGTTTGTGTGTTTGTTGCATGTGCGATGATCGTATAACGTGTGTGTTATACGGGAGCAGACGACAATGCAGATATTTCTGACTCGAAGTAGATTTCGGAAAGGATAGAGTGGATTCGGGGAATTATGGTTTCTTTTGTTGATTTAAATCAAACAGTGAAGACTATGAAATTTTCTTTTGATTCCTAGTATTTAGTTCGAACTTTGTTTTTTTAATTATTATTATTTCAAATTAACATTTGGATTACCTATTTACATTTAAATTTGAAGTAACAAGGAAGCATTTAAATTTGAAGTGTCTTTTCGTGATACATTTATTTTAATTTTAAGTAAATGAACTATAACAACTTCTCGTGACATCCTAAAATTGGGGTGTTACAGTTTACGGGTCTAACTTAAGGACATATGAGGTGGGTTTACAAATTGAGATTACGGGTCCTGTTTTTTAGGTCAAATTTGATGGCCGAGTTTACTAGTCAGATTTACAGGACGAGTTTTAAAATCGAGATTGCAGTTCGTGATTAGGATCGTGTTATACAAGGTCAAATTTCATAGTCACATTATCTTTTCTTTTTGACTTGATGGTTGAATTTACAAGTCTATTATAGGGGTTCTGTTCATAAGAGAAGTTTACGATCAACTTTATTGGATAAGTTTATGGGCCGTAGTAACAGGTCAAGTTTTCATGTCGAGTTTACGGGTAAGGTTTATAGGCAGACTTTACTAGTCCTATTTACGGGTCTCGTTTATTTGTCGTCCTTCGTTTTACATTTCAAACCAAGTTTACGAATTAGATTTACAATTGTATTTTACAGTTTAAATAGTTTAATCAAGTTTACGGGTCGAGTTTATGGGTCGTGATTTTTGCTCATATTTACAGGGTGCAATATTTTGTCGATATAACCGGTTATTATTTGGGTTCGGGTTTATGCTCGAATTTATACGTGAAATTTGTGTGATGTCATAATGGGTGAGTTTACGGATGTTATTTCGCTAGACATTTTACGAGGTCGAATTTTATGTCGATTTTAGAGGTTGTGTTTGTGGTTTGAGTTTTTAGTCTAATATATGCATAGATTATACATGTTATGTTTATGGGTTGTGTTTATGGGATAGGTTTACAGGCCGAGTTTGCGATCCGAGTTTTCAGACCGAGTTTACGGATCAAGTGTACAAGTGTAGTTTACTGGTCATTTTTTTGGGTTGACTTTGCAGATCTAGTTCATGGGTCAATTTTACCAGTGAGTTTACGGGTCTAACATATGGACATTTGAGGTGGGTTTACAAATCGAGATTACTTGTCCTATTTTTTAGGTCAAATTTGATGGTCGCGTTTACTAGTCAAATTTACAAGACGAGTTTTAAAATCGAGATTGCAGTTCGTGATTAGGATCGTGTTATACAGGGTAAAATTTTAAGGTTTGTTTTACGCCTCATGTTTTCTTTTTGACTTTATAGTTGAATTTACAAGTCTATTGCAAGGGTTGTGTTCATAAGAGAAGTTTACGATCAACTTTATTGGATAAGTTGATGTGCCGTGTTAACGGGTCCAGTTTTCATGTCGAGTTTACGGGTCAGGTTTATAGGCAGACTTTACTGGTACTATTTACGGGTCTCGTTTATCTGGTATGCTTCGTTTTACTTTTTAAACCAAGATTACGGATCGGATTTATGAATCATTTTTTATAGTTCAAATAGTTTAGTCAAGTTTACGGGTTGAGTTTATGGGTCATGATTTTTGCTCATATTTTACAGGGTGAAATATTTTGTCGTTATAACCGGTGATTATTTCGGTTCGGGTTTATGCTCGAATTTACAGGTGAAATTTGTGTGATGTCTTAATGGGTGAAGTTTATGGAATATGCTTACAGCCGAGTTTACGGATGTTATTTTGCAAACATTTTACGAGATCAAATTTTATGTCGATTTTAGAGGTTGTGTTTTTTGTTTGAGTTTTCATTCTAATATATGGATAGATTATACATGTTGTGTTTATAGGTTGAGTTTATGGGTTAGGTTTACGGGACGAGTTTGTGATCCGAGTTTTTATACCGAGTTTACGGATCATGTGTGCGAGTGTAGTTTACTACTCGTTTTTTGGTGTTGACTTTGCAAATCCACTCTACTGGTCAATTTTACCAGTGAATTTATGGGTCTAACATATGGACATATGAGGTGGGTTTACAAATCGAGATTACGGGCCCTATTTTTTAGGTCAAATTTGATGGCCGAGTTTACTAGTCAGATTTACAGGACGAGTTTTAAAATAGAGATTGCAGTTCGTGATTAGGATCGTTTTATACAGGGTCAAATTTTAAGTTTTGTTTATGCCTCATGTTTTATTTTTGACTTTATGGTTGAATTTACAAGTCTATTGTAGGTGTTGTGTTTATAAGAGAAGTTTACGATCAACTTTATTGGATAAGTTTATTGGCCGTAGAAACGGGTCAAGTTTTCATGCCGAGTTTACGGGTCAGGTTTATAGGCAGACTTTACTGGTACTATTTACGGGTCTTGTTTATCTGTCGTGCTTCGTTTTACATTACAAACCCAGTTTATGGATCCGATTTACAATTGTATTTTACAGTTTAAATAGTTTAATCAAGTTTACGGGTCGAGTTTGTGGGTCGTGATTTTTTCTCATATTTTATGGTGATTATTTCGGTTCGGGTTTATGCTTGAATTTACATGTGAAATTTGTGTGATGTCTTAATGGGTGAAGTTTATGGAATATGCTTGTTTGTATCGCGCAACGAAAGATTTATTCTATGGTCAAAAACCAAGAAGGGGTGAATTGGATTTTTATAATGATTAACTCAAAATTTAAATGATTAACTTAAAATCACAGTTACTTTAACTTGAAGTGCAGATAAATAAAGAATTTAAAGGAGAAGGATGCACACTGATATTTATACTAGTTCAGATCAAAAGATCCTACATCTAGTTGTTAATCTCTTAAACAAGGAGATTAACTCCATCACTATAATAATCAGATTACAATAGATTATAAAAGAGTAAGGATTAGAAAACACCTCTCTTGAACAACCACAAGAGATGAACAAAAAGTTCCCCCTGAATCACACAGAGGATGACAACTTTTCTAGCAACAACACAACACTCAATCTTCTAAGAACTCACTTAGAAAAAGTTATCACTCACTCACACTAGGCTTTTCAAAGCTATTTTTTAAGAATCTCACATAGCAACACTTTGTAGTCACAGCACAAGAACTCTGAATCTTGAAAAGGTTGTTTGAAGTTTCGAAACTCAGTTCTATTGAAAGAGATTTTCACAGGCTGAGTTAGAAATGAAGAGCTTAGCTAAAACTGCCAAGGATAATCGATTACCATTTAAGATAATCTATTATTCCAGTGATTTTTGAAAACAAAGTTTTGCAGTGTTAATCGATTACCCAAAATGGTAATCGATTATCTCATGTACAAATTTGAACAAATATTTTTATAACTGCTAGTGGTAATCGATTATTTCAAGTCATTTTTCAAGAGCCAAGTTATAACTGCCAGTGATAATCGATTACCATTCGTGGTAATCGATTATCTTAAGTGGGTTTTGAAAAATATAAGTGTTGTTCTAACAATTTTGCACCGAACTAGAAAAAACACCTAACTAGAAAAAGTTTAAGTCTATTACAATAAGAATATTTAAACATACTATATTTTCTTCAATATCTTCAAGTGTTTTCTTCAGCATCTTTATCATCATCAAAATATTTTAATCAATCTTTGTCAACAATGCTTACAGCCGAGTTTACGGATGTTATTTCGCCAAACATTTTACGAGGTCGAATTTTATGTCGATTTTAGAGGTTGTGTTTTTGGTTTGAGTTTTCAGTCTAATATATGGATAGATTATACATGTTTTGTTTGTGGGTTGAGTTTATGCGATAGGTTTACGGGCCGGGTTTGCGATCTGAGTTTTCAGACCGAGTTTATGGATCAAGTGTACGAGTGTAGTTTACTAGTCATTTTTTAGGCGGACATTACTCGTCCTGTTTACGAGTCTCGTTTATCTATTAAGTTTTGTTTTACTCTTCGAACCGAGTTTCCAGAACGGATTTACGAATCGTGTTTTATAGGTCAAATAGGTTAGTCAAGTTTATTTGTCGAGTTTGTGGGTTGTGATTATGGCTTATATTTTACAGGGTCGAATTTTATGTCGATTCTACCGGTGATTTTTTTTGGTTCGAGTTCATGCTCAATTTTATGGGTGAAATGTATGTGTTCTGTTTGTGGGTCGAATTTATGGAATATGTTTACTAGTCGAGAGTACGGGTGTTATTTCGGTACACATTTTATGAGATCAAATTTTATGTCGATTTTAGGTGATGTGATTTTGGTTTGAGTTTTCAGTCTAATATATGGATAGATTATACGTGTTGTGTTTATTGGTTGATTTTATGCGATAGGTTTACAGGCCGAGTTTGAGATTCGAGTTTTCAGGTCGAGTTTACGGATTAAGTGTACGAGTCGAGTTTCTTGGTCGTCTTTTTGGGTGGAGTTTTCAGATCCAGTTATCGGGTGAATTTTACCGATGAGTTTATGGGTGTTGTTTACGGATGAATGAGTTGGGTTTATAAATCGAGATTATGGGTCCTGTTTTATAGGTCACATTTGATGGTCACGTTTACTAGTCAGATTTACAGCACGAGTTTTAAAATCGAGGTTGTAGTTCGTGACTAGGGTCGTGTTATACAGGGTCAAATTTTAAGGTTTGTTTTATGAATCATGTTTTCCTTTTAACTTTACGGTTGAATTTAAAAGTCTATTCTAGGGGTTGTGTTTATAAGACAAGTTTACGATCAACTTTATTGGGTAGGTATATGCGCCGTGTTTACGGGTCAAGTTTTCTTGTCGAGTTTATTGGTCGTTTGTTCGGGTTGACTTTGCAAATTCAGTTCACGGGTCGAATCTACCGCTGACTCTAAGTGTCTAGTTTATGGACATATGAGTTTGGTTTACAAATCGAGATTACGGGTCTTGTTTTATAGGCCATATTTGTTGGTCACGTTTACTAGTTAGATTTAGAGGAAGAGTTTTAAAAACGAGGTTGTGGTTCGTGATTAGGGTTGTGTTATACAAGGCCAAATTTAAAGGTTTGTTTTACAACTCATGTTATACAGGGTTGTGTTTATAAGACAAGTTTACGATCGACTTTATTGAATTTATGGGTCGTGTTTACGGGTCCTGTTTTCATGCCTAGTTTAAGGGTTAGGTTTATAGGCGGACTTTACGAGTCTCGCTTATCTATTAAGTTTTGTTATACTTTTCGAACCGAGTTTATGGATCGAATTTATGAATCATATTTTATAAGTTAAATAGTTTAGTCAAGTTTACGAGTCGAGCTTATGGGTCGTGATTATGGCTCATATTTTAGGGGGTCAAATTTTATGTCGATTTATAGGTGATTTTTTCGATTCGGGTTTATGCTCGAATTTAATGGTGAAATGTATTCGTTGTGTTTATGGGTCGAATTTATGGAATATGTTTACGGGCCGAGTTTATGGGTATTATTTCGGCACACATTTTATGAGGTCATATTTTATGTTGATTTTAGGGGTTGTGTGTTTTGGTTTGAGTTTTCAGTCTAATATATGGATAGATTATACGTGTTATGTTTATGGGTTGAGTTTGTGGGATAGGTTTAGGGGCGGAGTTTGCGATTCGAGTGTTGGGGCCGAGTTTACAGATCAAGTGTATGAGTCGAGTTTACTAGTCATTTTTTCGGGTTGACTTTGCAGATTCTGTTGATGGGTCCATTTTACCGATGAGTTTACGGGTCTAGTTTATGGACATGTGTGTTGGATTTACAAATCGAGATTACGGGTCTTGTTTTATAGGTCACATTTGATGGTCCAGTTTACTAGTCAGATTTACATGACGAGTTTTAAAATCGAGGTTGCAGTTTGTGATTAGGCCCTGATTATAGAGGGTCAAATTTTAAGGTTTGTTTTAAAAATCATGTTTTGTTTTTTACTTTACGGTTGAATTTACAAGTATATTGTAGGGGTTGTGTTTATAAGACAAGTTTACGATCGACTTTAGTAGATAGGTTTATGCGCCGTGTTTACGCGTCAAGTTTTCTTGTCGAGTTTACAGGTTAAGTTTATAGGCGGACTTTAGTGGTCCTGTTTAAGGGTCTCGTTTATCTGTTGAGTGTCGTTTTACTTTTCGAACCGAGTTTCCGAATCGGATTTACAAATCATGTTTTATAGGTCAGATTAGGGTTGGGCAAAATAAACCAAACTACACTGCACTACCAAAAAACTACACTGAACTAAAAAACTAGTTGCATGAACTGCACTAAACTGAAAAACAGTTCAGATGAACTGAACTGAACTGTTATTCTTAAAAATAAACTAAACTGCACTGCACTATAATATAAACTGAACTGAATTGTTATAAACTAAATTGTTTTATGAACTGCACTACGTCAGAACTGAACTACACTATTTTTGAACTGAACTGTACTAATTTTTAACTTAACAACATTGTTTTTGAACCGTTTTTGAACCAAATTGCACTAATTTTGAATAAACTTCACTATTTTTGAACTGAATTGTACTATTTTTGAACCAGATTGCATTAATTTTGAACTGAATTGCACCATTTTTGAACTTAATTACACTATTTTGAATCGAATTGCACTAATTACATATGATTGCACTATGCAATAATAATATAAAGTTTATAATTTGAAAGTGCTTAGGAAATAATACTTGAAATATGCATCATACTTTAAATACACTAATTAACATTTTTATCATTTTTTTATTTATATTAAAGTTTTCCGTAACTTAAAATGTAATTAAAATATTAAAATTAATATAATAAATATAAATATCGGTATTAACTTATTTTATATATTTTAAAATCTTATGTAATATTACTTTTTAGTTTTACAATGTGTATTATGTTGCGTCAAATTTTTTAAAAGGATTTATTTTAGAAAATTCTCAAAATTAATATTTTTTTTTAACATTTGCATTCATTAATATTTGTGTGAAAAATGTTCTAGAAATTTTATGAAGTTCTAAAATATATTTCGTGAAGCAACGAATCAATACCTTTTTATATTTTTTAAGAATTTTTTAAAATAAATTCTCTTTAAAAAAGTTGACGCCTCATAATAAATATTTTAAAACTAAAAAATAATATTACATAAGATTTTAAAATAAAAAATACATTAGTACCAATATCTATATTTATTATACTAATTTCAATATTTAAGAATATAAATAAAAAATTATAAAAATGTTAGCTGTCACAAAATTTAATTTTAACTTCTGTAAAATCATAACATAAAAATAACATTATATAGTACAATTCATTCAAAATAAAATAAGATCTTGAATTAATTTATAATTTTTTTTAATAAATTATTTATAAATATTTTATATTTTTCTCAAAGAAAGAGTAAAGAAAAAAATTAAGACAAAATAAAATAAATATTTCAATATGAAAGAGAAAGAATAGAACGTAAGACACAAAATACATATGTCCAATTCTTATCCTAATACCAATATTTTATTTGAGGTATTTTGCTCTTTCAATATACTATAGTTCAATAGTTAACTATGTTAACTTAACATAAGTTTAGTTTTTTAAAACTAAACTATTTTATAATATAGTTCAATTATTATTATGAATAGTTTAGTATATTTTAGTTTAATATAGTACAATTAACTATAGTTTAGTATAGTTTAGTAAATTATGCCCAACCCTACTTGAAAGTATATGCATAAATTCATGAATTGAATTCAACATTTATATAGACATGAAATATCAATTGATATATATGATTTTGTAATTCTGATTTTAATTTTATATTGTACTAAAATATATTTATACATTTGAATAACTAAAATAACTTTAAGTTGCATTTGAATAACTAAAATAACTAAAATATATTTAAGTACTCTATTTGAACTTTTTCTACTAAGAGAAAAGCATAAAAAAAAGAAATTTAAGTTGGATTTGTACTTGTGTTTTTACTGTTGCTTTTGTTCAAAATTGGAGCATTGGTGATTTGAATTGAAGTACAATCCATTCTAGATCCAATGGAGGTAGAATCATGAATTTCTACTAAGAGAGGTAGTAATAGTAACATTTAGTATGAAAGGAATGGAAATAAAGATAAATTAATAAAAGATATATGATGAATTAGTCATTAACAATTATTATCAGCAATGTTATTACTTTTTTCTGCAAACTTCTGATTTCTAATAAGTTTCCTTCTTCTTCGTGCAACTTTATAATTATTTTGGTCAATGTCTGCAAAATGCAGTTAAACAAATGATTATCAAATGCATTAGAAAGATCAAATAGAAGAAACATGAAACAAAGTGAATATGAAATGTTGTCATTTTATTATCATCACTGAGAGTAATATGTCTTTGGTGGTAGCCTTTTGTCACAACCAAAATCGCGACCGAATAACGAACCAAAAAACCAAATTTGTAAAAAGAGTTTTGGAGTCGCCACCATAGTTATTATAGGAAACTATGGAAAACCATAAAAAAGAGCAAGGTCTACGAAAACAAAGATTGGGGGTACGAGAGTTAATTATGCGTAGGGAAGGTGTTAGCACCCTACAACGCCCATCCTAAGACGGTACCTTTAATTAAAATACAAATTGATGTGGTCTCCTTTAAATATTTATTTAAAAAAAATAAAAAAAATAAATATAAATAAAATAAAATTAATAAATTAATAAAATAAATAAATAAAGATGACAAAGAAAAACAAAGGAAACAAAAAGATTTTTTTGTTTTTTGGGCCCGACAAGGATTACTCCTTGCTCCTACGTATCTCTATTCATAATGGAGAATCAGGGTCACGTAGTTCTTTATGAAAAAGACTTTTTGAAAACAATTTGTTCGAAGATGTTGATATAACTCTTTTTAATATTTGCAAATTTTGTATTTTTTTAGTAATCTTATAGAAAAGCGAAGGTATTAAGTACTAAGTCGACGCGAGCGGTCTCACGAGCACTTATACATTTTAAAAGTTAAAAGGGTATTTAAATTATTTATTTGTTATTACTTCCTTTTAAAAAAAACTTTCAAAATAAAACTGATACCCAACAAAATTTGACTATTTTATATCCACAATTTATGAAAACATTAGGAAAATAAATAAAAAAAAGATTAGGAAATAACGTTTAGGATTAAACATATTATTTTAATATGAAAATTTTTTACAACCCTTAACATGAAAAAATATGGCACAACATATTCATACAATGTCAAAACATGATATCTCTCACTTATTCACGCAACAATGTTCACAACCCAAAGCAATCAACAAAACCTTAATTATAAAACTAATGAACCCCAAAAAGCATGACAATAATGTTTTTTTCCATATCAAAAAGAAATAGTGAAAACATCAAATTCAACCAAGATAAAGAACACATCTCGAGAAATACTGATGACACAATAAAATATCAATTTTGCGAACCTGAACGGGAGATCAGACTTACAATAGTTGCGTTGGAACACCAAGAAGCACGTGGGGGTGGCGATCAAAGGTGAGTGGTTTTTTTATTTTTTTATGTGCGAGGGTTAAAAGAGAATGTGTGCTTAGGGTGAGAGAGGTCTCCAGAAATTTTTGAGAGAGAAAAAATTCATTCCTTTCTTCTTTTTCTGATGGGTTTATATACATAACATTATAAATCTAATGTAATCTCATAATAAAGGTATGCCTTAATTACAACGAGTTTTAAAAGGTCAGAACTGGTCTTAATATTATTACAATATGGGATCAAATCAGAGCACAAAATCAAATGTGATCAGCAAAATTGATTTTAATTAGTAAAAGATATATTGTTTTGAATTATATTACTACTTTCTCTATCTGGAAGAAAAAAAAGGTGTCATAAAATCAGAGCACAAAATCAGACGTGATCAGGACAGATTAACTATAATTACAAAAAAGATATTCTTGAGAAACATATTAATATTTTCCTCATCTGGAAAAGGAGGTGTCATAAAATCAGAGCACAAAATCAGAGTAAATAATTCTAAATATTAGAACATATTCTATTTCTAATTATTAGACTAACTTCTTAATCTGGAGCAGAAAAGACAAAGCATAGAGTGAAGGTGCGAAAATTAAATGTTGGGTTGCCGTTAGTTGTAAGAAAAAAATGGTGTGGTTGTACAAAGTATTTTGGGCTAAATTAGAAATAAAGCCTCTAAAGAAAATACATACAAGAATAAAACAAGATTTTTTCTTTTTATTTATTTATTTATTATTATTATTATCCTGTTATTATTATTATTTAGACAAAAAGAAAAAAAAACCAAAGAGAAAACTTATTTATTTTTTTATTTTTTTATTTTTGGCCCTTTTTTTTGAAAAAACAAATTATTATTATTTATTTAGCCGGACGAAATTGGGTGTTGACTGATGAAGGGTTATCTTGTGCCTTTTTAAGATTATTGAATATGGTGTGAGTTGATTAAGAAAGCTAAGCGAAATCCCCACTGGACATTAAGATAGCAAGCTATCTAGATGTGAAGGTTCCTTTCACAAAGCTCAAGAGAAGAAGATG
>Ga0214542_1011606_pt1 | contig 11956 bp, 7 predicted proteins | sample CNSS1metaG_FD_160096 | JGI IMG/M metagenome (GOLD analysis project Ga0214542, IMG submission 160096) | Root nodule microbial communities from cowpea collected in UCLA plant growth center, Los Angeles, California, USA - CNSS1 | ecosystem: Host-associated > Plants > Roots > Nodule | place: USA...
ATACAAGAGGAATGGGCCTTAAATGCGCATGCAAGGCCCAAGATGAACTTCACATGGGCCAAGGAAGATGTGAAGACCTAGCCTAGGACACTTTGCTTGTAAATACTAGATTAGGATTTTATTTTGGGCTTTGTATTTTGGGCCCAGTAGAATAGGGTTTTCTTTGGGCCATGTATTGGGCCTTAGAGGAAATTGGGCTTTAGAAGTAATTTTGGACCAAAAAGGGGAATTAGGCCAAATGGGCCAAGAGTAGTGTGTCTACTCTAGAAAAGCGTAGAAGCTTCTAAAACTTGCTCTCCAAGGATGAGAGTTAGCTTCCCATGGCAAGACAAATGTGACTTGCTTAGGTGGCAAGTCACACCTCCCACATGCTCCTTTTTGGCTCCAAAATTCAACTTTCTAGACTCCTTTTTTCCCTCCACTTTTTGGAGACTCCTTGGTCTCATTTTAGCCTATAAATAGAGAGCTTAGGACCCTTGTATTTTCATTCATGAATATAATAGAGAAATTCTGTTGAGATGACTCCAGACTCCCCTCTTTTGTGAATCAACTTAGGCTAGAGTTCTCCTTCTTGGTTTCCTCTAGTCCCCTTCCTTGAGTGTTGGCCCAACCTCACTTGAGAGCTTCTCCAAACACCATTGCCGCAACACCTCTCCTCTCATCTTCTAGCTTCCGTACCTTCATCCTTCTCCATGGAAGCCTCATCAATTCCGCATGGCTTACTCTTGAATATAGACTCATCAGATTTATAATTAATGAGTTTTTATTTTCTTATTTTATTTTATTATTTTAAACCCGTAATATCCTGATGGGATGTTACAGTCCCATCCTTTGTAAAAGATAACTTTTGAATGCTAGTGTTATGTTGTTAAGATTCCACACCTTGCGTTTGAGAGTCACTTGCTAGAGCTTCCTTTAAGAACCTCTTTTAGCCTTCCTTCTCTAAGATTGGCCCAACCTTCTTAGAGTTCAACCTTCACCAACCAATTTCAACACCACCAAAACACTTTTCTGTTACATTTGCTTCTGCTACTCTTCCAGGGAGTCTTATAGATCCAGCCATCTCATGAAAGGAGCTTCATCAAGTGGTATTAGAGTCATGTCAAGCCATGTTTGCCTCAGGTTTGAGCTAAGTTCTCAGTTCCTTTGTTGTTTTCAATGTTGTTTCATACATTCATTGCTTGTCTTATGTGTTTACACAATTCATTTTGTTTCTAATTTCTTGGATGATGATTCATTTTGATTTCCTCTATAAATCAATCAGTCAAACTTGATTAGGACTCCATACATGTTCATTTTGATGTGCTTTTCCATTTTATTGAGTCTTTAATCATTTTTGTTTGGTGAAATCATGTTTGATTGAGTTTAATTTTCATTTGAGCATCTATTCCATGTTGCCCTAGTCATGTATTTCATTTAAATGTTACAATTCATGAGTTTAACCAATTAAAAGTTCATATATTTGATTAAAATGTTGAACAATGCAATATGTTGTATGCAAATCTACTATTGTATGTTAAATATATTTTTATTGCAATTCTATGCCATTTTTACCGATTGGCTATACTTTGAGTGTTTTAACTTGCTCTATTGAGTTCATGCTTGATACTAGATCATTATCAAGTTCTTAAAAGTAGTTTTTCCAAACTATTTTTCAAATATGTTTCGGTTTCATAATTTTGTTCCACTTTATTTGTTTTATTTATCACAATTAATTGATAAGTGTAAATCCATATATGTTTTGAACATATTGTGCGTAAGAGCTTCATGAAAAATACAAAAAAAAAAACGAATAAAAGATAAATGTTGAGAAATGAAAAAATGATAAATGTTTGAAGTGAAGGCATCTGTTCACACTTTTCTTGAGAGCATTGTGATAAATCATTTAAAAGTGCAATTTAGGGTTGTTTAGTCTATCTTAAATTTGTCCTTAACAAAGGTGGAATAATTCACTTGTTTTTTTATCAAATATTGAGATTAGAATAAGCTTCCTTTCATTTCATTAAGCTTTTCTTTATATTTTTAATTTGTCATTCAATTCTAGTGTCATTCATAGGTTCTATTTTATGTGTCAAATTGTTTCATTATCCTTAATGTCCACACCCAATTTTGTCTATGTCGCAACTGGAATGGCGACGGACGACGAACCAAAAAAGAAAACGGATTTAAAAGGATTTTAGGAGTCGCCACCATAGTTATTCTGGAAAACTATGGAAAACCATAAAGATAAGACAAGTATGCGAAAGACTAGATTTTGGATCCGGGAGTCGGTTACGCGTAGGGAAAGTGTTAGCACCCTACAACACCCGCTTGAGGGCGGTACCTTTAATTAAATATGCAAAGTTGATGTGATTTTCAAAATGTTATTTTTCCCAAAAAATAATAAGACAAAAATGCTAAAAAGAAACAAAATATTTTTTAGTTTTTTGGGCCGGACAAGGATTGACCTTGGTCCTACGTATTCTCATTAAAAATGAGAAATCAGGGTTACGAAGTTCTTTAAAAGATATTTGGAAAACAATAGAGAAAATGATTTGCTTTTTTGGAGGTGGACTTGACAAGGACTGGCCTTGCTCCTACGTATCTCACGGCGGAGAATCAAGGATCACGTAGTTCTTAAGAGATGTAGTTGTTTGAAAATGTTGATATTTTTATATTTTTGAAATTTTATATTTTTTGTATTTTTTAAATTACTTGAAAATACGTGTCACACGACGCAGGCGGTCGGACAGACACTAAAAGAGAAAGAAAACTATTTTTGATATTTTTGAAAATGAGTGTCACGCGGTGCGAGCGACCGGGCAGACACAATAAAGTGAAAAAAGAATTTTTAGATTTTCCTATTTTTGTAATTTTGATAATTTTCAAATATATTTTTTATTTTTATTTTTTTTAAAATAAATAAAAAATGAATAATAAAAAAATAGATAAATAAATAAAAGGATGAAATTATTTAAGAAGGATAAAAGTGAAATACAAAAATATGATGGTGCATGAATAACGTGGGAGGTGCATGAAGTTAATCAGGTGTTTATAGTAAAAATGGGAGTGCAATAAGTAAAATATAAAACATGCCCAAAAGTGACAATAGAACATGGAGAGGGGGTGGGGTAAGTAAACATAGTAGTGCAGATTAGTAAACATAGTAGTGTAAAGCTATCAGAAATTGGAGGTGCGAGAAGAAAAGAAAGGACAAAACATAACACATAGGGGTGTATGAGATAAAACAGGGGTGCATGTGGTAATGAAGGGTTGAAGGCCTGAAGCTCTTTTCTTTATTTTCGAAAACCCTAATTAACTAAAGTTTATTCCTTCCACCATGGCAACCTTCTCTTCTTCATTGACGCAAGCCATCACGACACCAGCGGTAGGTGCTGCCGTCGCACATCCCACGGACAACGAGAGGCGTCGTTGTCGATGCCAGTCACCACCGGAACCATCGCCGACGAGAACCCAACTCCCCAAATCGTCTCCATTGTCGTTGCTTCTCTCGCGCAAGACATGACCAACTTCTTTCTCGCATGACCACACAACTACAACAAACCCCTTCACAGCTGCGCAGCCTTGCCCGCCAGAAACTACCGTCGATGATTCCAACCGTCGTCGGTCGTCCATTCATCTCCGATTCTTGCTTATCATCTTCTACGAGAGAGAAAAGCGCCATGATTCCCTCAACTCGCCACCACCGCGATTAGGTCTGCGAACACTGTAACACCCCAACTAAAATCCAGTGCTACTAGATGTTCTTTACTTGTCGAATGTATCATTTACTTAAGGAAAAATTTATTTGTATTCAATTAACAAATACCAAACAAAAAAATAATAATACATCACTCGAATGTATAATCATTTAGACATACATGATAGTTATGCGAATAAAATGTTAACATACATATAAGTGTTTGTAACAGAAGTTTGTTTATACTTTTACAACCAACTAAAGGTACATTTAGTTTGAAATACATAACAAACAAGTTACACCATATCAGTTGTAGCTTTAACATAATCCAAGGTTACAAGAAAAGTTAGGCTAAACAATCTCATTGTTACATGTTAGGTCTCCAATTTCTTCCTCTGAAAAATAAAGAAAGTAAGGGTGAGTCTTTCCTTTAACTCCAAAAATTCATCATAACATTTCAAAGTATGATCATTTGAATAAACTTTCAATTGAATGTTAACAACAGGAATGCTACTCACATCAAGAGATTCTTCTACAATAGAAGAAAATAGGACCATAAAAGCTTTGACATCTTTTATAGGTTTAGAGTCCTCTGTAGTTATAAATCTAGAGTTTTCTTGTGACGGTGTACTAAAGATCAAAGTTTTATCTTTGCAGTTCAGAAGGACACGATTGGTTGACAACCAATCCATCCCTAATACTATGTCTAAACAAGAGAATGGTAAACAAATCAAGTCCACTAAGAAAGTTCTACCATGTATGATGATAGAACATCCCAAGCATGCATTAGAGGTAGTAACTGGTTTATCAGTAGGAGTGGACACCACAACATCATAAGGCATAGTTGTGACAGGCAAATCAAGACTTTTTACACAATCCAAAGATATAAATGAATGTGTGGCTCTAGAGTCATAAAGAACATCAATAACTCTATCACTTATGATGCACTTACCTCGAATGAGATCATCAAAGGTTGTTGTGTCAGCTCCACTCATGGCAAAAACTTTCCCTTGAATTTTTGGTTTAGTGCCATTATGATGTGTAGATTTCAGAATTCCCTTGTCACTGTCAACTTTTTGTTGTGCAAACCAACAATTGCTAGCAAGATGTCCAGCTTTTCCACAATGGCTGCAAGAAGGAAAGATTTGATTGCAATCCTTCCTCAAATGTGGTCCTCCACAACGATAACATTTTATGTCATTATCAACGTTATTGTTGCCATTACGATTTGTTGTTCCACCAAGATAAAAAGTGTTAGGTCTTTGATATGGCCTTTTGTTAACATGAACCTGATATTTCTTATCAGTTCTCATTGGTCCTCCTATTCTCATATCCACATCTTTTCTTTTCAGGCTAGACTCGTAAATTCTACATTTACTTACCAAAGTTGAAAGATCAGTAATTTGAAAGATACTGACTGTTGTACGAACATCTGCTCTTAGCCCATTCTCAAAATGCGCACAAAGTTCTTCTCCATTATTTTGATGGTATGGCCAATACTTCATAAGTTCGTGGAACTTAGAAGCATATTCTCCAATGCTCATGTTCCCTTGTTTGAGCTCCAAAAACTCCCTAACTTTTTGTTTTTTAAGATCCTTTGGAAAATAGTTTTCTAAGAAACTAGCTTTGAAATCTTCCCATGAAACTATTCCCTCTTCATGTGGTAAGGTTTGATTGACAACCCTCCACCAATTCTCTGCCTCCCCGATCAACATATATGTCGCATATGTAACCTTGTGTTCTTCATGACAGCCCATGGCATTGAAAATCTTTTCTATTTCAGTTATCCATCTTTGAGCTCCTTCTGGGTTGAATTTGCCCTCAAACTTAGGTGGGTGATGTTTTGTGAAAGCGGACAAACCCCGATATTCTATTGGTTCATTTCCTCTATCACACACTAAATTTTCCAGAATTTGTGTCATTCTAACTAAGAGTTCACCATTTGTGTTGTTGGGTCTACCTGTTATGATTCCCTGAAACTAGTGTATTAGTTTCATAAAGAATTGTTTTATATACCCTTTTTTTTCACGCTTATTTTTCATTTTAAAAGAAAAAAAAATATTTTCAATAAATCACATATTACCATGTAGGTTTCAGAACAATATTCCTACATTCTTAATTGTCAAAGAATCTAGAAACACACAACAAAAGCAAAGTTAGTCCATACTTAGTCCTCTTGGAATGAACCAGGCTCTGATACCACTAATGTAACACCCCAACTAAAATCCAGTGCTACTAGATGTTCTTTACTTGTCAAATGTATCATTTACTTAAGGAAAAATTTATTTGTATTCAATTAACAAATACCAAACAAAAAATAAATAATAATACATCACTCGAATGTATAATCTGTTAGACATACATGATAGTTATGCGAATAAAATGTTAATATACATATAAGTGTTTGTAACAGAAGTTTGTTTATACTTTTACAACCAACTAAAGGTACTTTTAGTTTGAAATACATAACAAACAAGTTACACCATATCAGTTGTAGCTTTAACATAATCCAAGGTTACAAGAAAAGTTAGGCTAAACAATCTCATTGTTACATGTTAGGTCTCCAATTTCTTCCTCTGAAAAATAAAGAAAGTAAGGGTGAGTCTTTCCTTTAACTCCAAAAATTCATCATAACATTTCAAAGTATGATCATTTGAATAAACTTTCAATTGAATGAAACATTTTCACAAAAGTTTAAATATTCATAATGTCATAACTAACCATGCCAAAAATATTAAAATCAAATTAATCAATAAAATAATCATTTCTGTATGTTTTAAATTTAGGATATCAAAATCCTCATTATCAATCTTTTAATAATCATATTCGTAGAATTTCGAGTTTCAACTCATCAGTATATTCATCTCATATTCTTTCTTTATATACTTTGGGTCCCAAACACTGCCATTAGACTTTTCCGAATCATAATGGTCTTACGCCAATATGGATAGTGCCAGCAGGCTAAACGTTCTCACGGATACAACATGTACGTTATTCCAGCTTCCTGGTCTTAAAGTATAGTCAAGAGGACGGTCGAGAATAGAGTGTGAGGCCTGTGAATTTTCGAATACCCGGCTAATTGTATACGTCAATCCAGGGTATCTATATCACCACCCTCGATTCTCCTAGGTCTATCAGACCTTTCTCTGGACTCTATACCCAATGTATCTCTGTACTATCCATACAGTCCTTTTTATTCTTTATTTTTGTACTTTAATTTACAATCATCCTTTCGCATTATCTTTATAATTCTTGAAACTTTCACAAAATTTTGGCAGCATAACAACAACGTTTCTAATTTGTCACAATTTTAAAAATAGTAAAATCAACCAAGTTAAAAAGAATTTAAAATTAACAACCAAGCATGAATCATTCTCTCACAATAACTTTACAGAAAATTGATCAAAACAGTAATCATAATTAAAACATAATTTCCGTATAAAATTTTATAAGTAAAATAGCAAACTTGTTTTATTTATAATTTTTTGTGTAAAGCTTCAAATAAGGTGATTCTTGAACCTAATCCTAGGTTTTCATACCCAAGGAATCCATTTTTCAACTCAAGATTTCAAGATAATGTATGAAAATTTCAGAATCAAGAAGATAGATTGTATACTTAAAGAAAACTTGCTAAGATAAAGACTTAGAGATTTGAGATAGACCCCCCATACCTTGAAGATGCTAAATATACTCTAAGATGAAAATGAAGACCTCAAGATTCTGGATTTCCCTCTCCTACTTCAATTTTCTCCCAAGAGTTTAGACCTCTCCTTCTCTATTGTTTTCGATTTTTGTGAAGAAGATGTGTGAAATGAAGTACTATTTATAGGAAAAATCTTGGACAAAGGGATAAGGATGTATTGATGGTAAATTTATGAGATTCCTTAGTGAGGATAAGTTTATTTTGACCATAGAGAGAAGCTTGGTCGAAATTCCCATTGTAGGAGACTTCATGGTAGTTGCAAGAAGACTTGTTGACTTTCTAGAAGACTTGTTTTCACTCCAAAGTGTAAAATTCATATCTCTTAACACACAACTCTATTTGTAAATCCCAACGGTGAAACTAAAGACCTATGTCTCTAGAACTGGGCGAACAAATTGGAGCTCAATCCAACGGTTAATAAAACTGAAATCAAATGGTTACTAAAATAACCCAAAACAGGACGTAACTGATGCTAGGTCAAACTGCAAAACTTATTTCTCTAACCACAGACCTCTAAATACAATTCCAAATGGTCAACCTTTAGTAATATGTCTTAGCAACTCTGTATAAAAGTTTTATCTTGATCCAACGGTTAACGAAGCAGGAATAAAATATTTACCAAGGTAACTCAGAACTGGACAGGAGCTGGAGACCTTACTTTTACACTAAAGTGCGGAAGTAACTGCTCCTTGCATGCACCTCCAATTCAAAATCTCACCGTTCATATTGAAGAACTATGTTTTAGGAATGCTTTATTAAAATTTCAACCTAATCCAATGGTTAATGAAGCCTTAATCACAATTTTACTTACACAACTCAAAACAAGAAGTAGTTAGCACCCAAAAAAAAAAATCATCTTTTACATTGTATATAATTAATAAAGTTACTTATGAAATCATACTATATATTTAAACAATAAAGTTAAATATAATTAATATAAAATAGAGGGTGTTACAAACACCACGAAAACCAACCCTCTATCGGCCGTGACCAAGACCGCCCCTGTTTGAGACTTCGACTCGCCGACGACAACGACGCTAACGATTGTTTTTTCCTATTCTCCTTGCTGTATTGTTCTACGGTTTGGTTTTGAGTGATGATGGTACCATATGATTAGTGATTTCGGAGCTGGAAATTGGTGTGAGGGTGCCAATGAAAGTATTATATTGTGACGTGAATAAAGGTTTAGACTTGGGTTTGAAGACCAAAGTAGAGATGGGTTTCGGCTTGTTTGGGTGTGGGTTGCAGGTTTGTGAAATTGAGGATGAAGTTGGTTCTGTGTGCGAGTATGTGTTACTGGTTCAATGGTGAAAGTATTGGTGGATTGGGAACGATGGTGAAGCAGAGAGGATAATGGGGTGGTGGATGAAACTAGTTTGCATTGGGCTTTGGTTGATCATGGTGAAGGACATGTGAAGGAGAATGGAGTAATGAAGGTGAAGGAGATGGATGAATAATGGTGAAAGGTTCTGTTCAAAGTACAGGCTGCAGGAGAAGTAATATGAAGATGATTGGTTTCAACAAAGGTGAATGAATGAAGGAAGGGAAATGATGGTGATGATAAAACTTTGTTAAAGACTGGAGGTACGATGAGGGTGTGAGGATGACGAGGGTGATAATGGAGGATTCAAGCAACAATAATGTAGAAATGCACACAAGAGATTCAATGAGCCAAATAAATGACACGCAAAAATCAATATACGACCACATTCTCAAGCACACAATTGCATCAGGTTCATCTTAAACATTCAAGCACTCAAGTATTCAGATGAAGTACCTACTTTGCAGTCTCTATCAGTTGCTGGCTTCACGTCTCATGATTCTTTCCTCCTTGGCTCGCTTGTTTCTCCTCTATTTTCCAAGTGTTATTCTCCTCTATTTTCCAAGCGCTATTCTCCCATTTTCTGTTCCTCCTCTATGATGAAAATTTGTTCGAGCTCCCCCAGCATATCAATCTCCCACCTTTCTTAATCAGTCCATCTTTTTTTTTACGTTCCCCCCAAAGAGTCATTACCATCTTTCCCTTTTCATTCATCTTCTGTCAGGATATTTTGTGGTGACCAAAAGCACAAGGCAGATGCCTCCCAACCACCCTATCAGTTTGGCTACGTTTGTCAGTTGTTATGACTACCATGGATGCACAGATACCCAACATTTTTGTTTTTGTGCTAAGACGTAGAGAGGGAGTAAAACCTGAACGTTTTTCTTGCATGGAAGGGAATGGTCAGCAGAGGCTTGACTTCCAATTTTATACTATTGGTATATATTTTTTTATTATTATTTTTTTAAGCAAAACGAAAATAATAAAAAAAGGAAATAAAATAAGATAAGACAAAAATTTGAATATAAATTAAAAATAAGATAAAATAAAAATGAATATATAAAGTGTAAAACCCTCTTTTTCTGCCTTAAAATTTAAAGGGGCCCAGCCTTATCTGTTGGGCCTAAGGACTGGCCCATAGGGTGTCCAAAGCCCCTAAGGCAGCCTAACCCCTCTCATTTCTGCATTCTTTCGTAAAACAGGACCTTACTCTCTCCCTTTCCCTATCAACAGAAGCCCTGCTAGGGTTTGGTTCCCTCTTGTTCGTGCTAGCTCAAAAGCCCACCTCGTTTCACGTAAGTTGGTCCTTGAACCTACTCCCTCCTTTCTAAGTTTGTTTTTGTGGTTTCTGTTAGGATTCACAGTAGTAACCCTGTTATTCTCTCTGTGCCGCTGTTCGAGTTCGTAACCCTACTCTTGGAGCTGCTCTGTTCTTTGGCTTAAGGTCACAATCTGTTATTAGCCTCTTTCCAGGTAAGGGAAGCTAGGGCTTTACTGTTTTTACGTTTTAGATGCCTGTTCGGTTGATCCTATGTACTGGATGGTTGGTATGTATTATTAATTGTATGAAAATGTGTGGTTTGTATTGCTATAATGATGTGGACATGTTTCTGCGCGAGAGAGAGTGGTGAGCTCTGTTGAACTCGCCTAGGCGAGCGGGTTGGTTGCTCAAAACGAAAGCTCTCGCTTAAGCGAGGAGCTCTCGCCTGAGCGAGAACAACAGTAGCTCACTCCCCTCTCTATTTCGAGGGCTCACCTAAGCGAAGGCCACTCGCCTGAGCGAGAGCAGTCTCGTCTGAGCGAGTTGGGCTAGCTTGAGCGAGACCTCGACGTGCTCCCTGTTGCAATCTCGCCCAGGCGAGAGCAAGTAGCTTGAGCGAGGGGTTCCTCTCGCCTGAGCGAGGACTCTTTAGCTTGAGCGAGATTTGGCATTTCTAAGTGTATATATGTATGTCTCACATGATTGATTGATGTACGCCTAAGACGGTTCAAGCCATGATGCTATATGTATTGTATATGATATATTGGGATCGTAAGTTGATGTGTTTAGCATGGGCTTGGTGTGATATATGCTTGATTGGTTTGGCAAATATATATACATATTCGCATGAGATTGATGTGCATGAGAACTCTAAGAGTGGTTGGCGAAACATGGTTAAAGTGCGAGTAGGACGTAATCCCATGACCTTCATAGGGAGTATTCATGGTGGTGCCTCACCTAATGGACGTAATTCTGTGGACCCTCCTAGGGAAAGTTCATGGTGGTGCCACACCTAATGGACGTAATCCCGTGGACCCTCCTAGGGGGAGTTCATGGTGGTGCCTCATCGACAAGGCGTAATTCCACGAGGGTAACGTGGTGGTGCCTCAAGGTCAGGACGTAATTTCATGAAGGCCTCGTGGTGGTGCCTCATGTAAGGATGTAATTCCGCGAAGGCCTCATGCTGATGCCTCACTGCTAGGACGTAATTCCATAGTTTGGTGGTGGTGCCTCATCGTATGTATCCGGATAGTCAAGTCTTGGTGTCTTATGTAGTTTGGTACTTCTTATGTGGATGTATGCTAATTATGCTTGACTATGAACTCGTATGTTGAGTGTTATGATATAAGAACCTTTCTGCACTAACTTACCCTTTGCTTGTTTATATGATTGTGTGTGGTTTACTCCTTTGCGATGATCATCAATTCTATTGATGTGAGCAGATGTGAAAACCCTTGACAGTGGTAATGATAATAGGGATGTTGCAGCTTGATGTCTATGGACGGGTGTTAGGCTCACTATGGGGCCGCAACTAAGAGAATCTTATTAGTTAGATTTCTATTGTTCTGGATAAGAACTTGTGCTACTTTTGAACTATCGTACCCGTGTTAGGCAAGGTGGCGTCTCTTTTCTTTTGTTATGAATATGTTTGGGGAACTGTGTACTTTATATCCCATTTTCGTACTCTCTGGATAATTATGTATGTGGCGTTTCATTAAATTGGATTTATCTATTTTATTGGGACGTTACATAAAGTAAAAATAAAAACAATAAAAAAAATAAAACAAGATGAAAATAAAATATGTATACGTAATAGAAATAGAAATAAAAAAGAGATAAAATTAAAGTTAAAATAAGATAGAAAGTAAAATATATATATATATATATATATATATATATATATATATATTAGTTTTTTACCCGTGCAATGCATAGGATTATTTTTAATAATTATTATAAATTATTAAATTATGAAAAAAAGTTTAACAATTT
>Ga0214542_1011607_pt1 | contig 11956 bp, 5 predicted proteins | sample CNSS1metaG_FD_160096 | JGI IMG/M metagenome (GOLD analysis project Ga0214542, IMG submission 160096) | Root nodule microbial communities from cowpea collected in UCLA plant growth center, Los Angeles, California, USA - CNSS1 | ecosystem: Host-associated > Plants > Roots > Nodule | place: USA...
CATGGGCACCCACTAACAGGGGCCATGGAATTACGTCCCGACCACTGAAGCGCGACCCCAGAGGTCTCACCTAGAGACCCCAAGGAATTACACGCTGACACGGACCAACATTCATAAAACAACATTAAGAGAACATCAAAAGCATGTTTACAATTCCATACTCATCCATGGGATTTACTCCGCATATGCATCACATTTTGAATCCATACCTCTGATCATCACCGTCCCATGAGTCTAGGGTCTCATCTCATGTCAATACCATGTTCCTTTAATTTCAAACCACACATTCATTTCACATGTTAAGTCTCACACCAACCCATTCATCCACAATTCATGAATCATGCCAAAAATATACTTCATGCTCCATTATATTCATGTCTATCATCACACAATCATACACAACCAAAACGGATCACTCGGGAAACATCAAACATCCAAATCACAGCACTGTCTCGCCCAGCATCTCGCTCAGGCTGAGGGGTCTCGCTCAGGCGAGACATGCTCGCTCAGGCGAGCCTCCCCCTCGCCTAGGCGAGAGCGCTAAAACATGGGCAGGAGCAAACGCGGGATCTCGCTTAAGCGAGATCCCTCTCGCCTGGGCGAGTTGCCTGCTCGCTCAAAAGTTGAGCGAGTCGCCTGGGCGACTTTTCGTGCAATAGCACTAGGCGAGCTCCCTGTTTAATCTCGCCTAGGCGAGATTGACTCGCTTGGGCGAGATTTACAGGTCTCGCCACTATCCTTCACTGCAACAACCATGAATATCAAACCAACTATGCATACAACGCATTTAATCACACCAAAACGAAGGGTTTATTCATGCAATCAGTAACTCACTCAAGAACAGCCAAGACAACACCAAAAGACTGAACCCTAACTTCCCGTACCTGGAAATGGGTTCGTACAGACCTCGGCACTGGACTCCGGAGCACCGCAGCTCGAGTGACGGACCTAAGAACTGGCGGAACAGCGGTGGTCACGATTATTTTCGGACTTTAATCGGTGGAAAACGAATGTAAAGCTTTAGGAGGTAAGTACAATAGGTTTAGAGTTACTTACGTGGAATAGAAACCCTTAAGCTCGCGTGACAGTCGAACGGAACCCTAGCGGAAAGGGGGTGGCGGCTGCAGCTCAAGGCAAGGCAAAACTTTTTCTGAAAATGGCAAGGAACTCTAGGTTTAGGGCAGACCTAAGAATTTTATACATTGGGCCGGCCTTAGGCCCACTCACAAGGGCAACCCATCAACTTTAAGGCAGAATATGAAAATGGGGCCTTACAGTAACCATTTACAAAAATTGGATAGAAGAGAAAAAAAATGGAAATTTTTAAAATTTTTGTATTTCTCCTCAAAACTATTAATAAATAAAATAACTACTAAACCGAATCACAGTATAAAAAACAATTCTAAAGAAAAGGCAAATTACTGTACGGAAGTTGCTATAGCAAATCTACGGTAAAAGTAATGTACCAAATAAATAGATAATACACAATTTCAAATGATTTTACATTTTTCTATTTGTGTAAAATTAAAAGCTTATAAGTTTTTTTTTAAATGATTTGTCTATATATTTAATATTTATATATATATATATATATATATATATATATATATATAACTAAAAAGAGAAAAAAAACCTATAGATTTATAGGATATATAATAATGATAATGTTCTTACATAGACGAGCATTCCAAATGTTTCAAGCTTCCAACTTCGGGGATACTCGTCCTCTCCCAGACAAATAAAGGTTGTGCATAGTATGTTAGTAGGTAATGCATGTTGTAGTTACTAGAAAAACGTCACATGTTACCTTGTAAACTAAGGGATTGATTGAGAAGCTCAAGGATATGAACCTGGGTATGCAGTTGAGTGAAGATTCCATCAGGTGTAGTGTTCTAACACTAACCAGTGATGTGTTGGAGACTATACGCGATCAACAAAAGAATGATGTCGAGCTGAACAGTTCGTGAGTTGGATAGGGATTGAGAAAGGGAAGGAATACAGGATAGGATCAAATGGTATCCTGAGATTTCGCGATAGAATTTGTGTACCTGGAAATTAGAGGCTGAGGAAACAGATTATGGAAGAGGGACATAAAAGTCGTCTTAGCATACACCAAGGTATGACTAAGATGTATCAGGACTTAAAGCAATCCTTTTGGTGGACAAGATTACAAAGGTGGGACTCCCCTCGGGTTGGAAAGGTCTTACTATGGACCAATATTATGGTAGCACGAATCTTGATGAGCATGTAAATGTCTCCGTTGTATAGGTCGGGTTGTACACATGCGATGATGTCATTTTTTGTTGCATTTTTTGATATCATTGAAGGGAATAACTCAAGCTAGGTTTCCCAGAGCAAGAGATGGGGTTGTGGAGGTATGTGGAGTTCGCAGAAGTTGGTGGAATGGTGGGGTAAGACGCTATCTGTTATAGTGTTTTGGTGGTTAGATAAAGGTTTTTTGTGGTGCTATAAGAAGGTTATGCCAACTCTAGAGCAAGGGGTGCTAGAGGGACCCAATGAGATGCTATAATAAGTGACTAGGAGACAAGATATGGCTCAAAAGTAATTTTTGCAGCATAACATTATCAATCTCCAAAATAGTCTAAAACCCTAGAATGCTAACATGCACCAAAACCTTAAAAATGGTATCTTTGTGAAAGGAAAGCTTGACATGTGACACTCTCACTATCATGAAAATTGAACAAATCATGGATTGCCATGTGAAAAGCTACTTTAAGAAAAGTCTCCAATAGGACAATGACACATGGCCACTATCTTTGTAAGAGAGCTTTCCATTAAGGGTTTGTCATGTGGCATGTGTGGGACATCCCTCACTAAGCTAGCTAGATTAACATAATTAAACAACAAAGAGTTACTTAAGCTAGGCGCATATGATGCTCCCTAATTAAGCAAGATTATTTTTAAAACCCTACATTACTTGGCTCTTAATACAAGGCCTTCAGTGGAAATCCTACACTACGAGACCCTTAATATAAGGTCGAAAAATGCTTCATGATGGCCTAAGTGAAGAGGAGCTTAGTTTCACCTTATTGAGAGGATGATAACTCTTCTCGAATTTGTTTAGCCATGCTTCTTATGATAGGAACCTGGGCAAGGGGTGTACCATCACTTCCAAACTCTTTAGAATGTTTCGAAACATTAGTTACTCGTTTTGGAATAAAATTTGACACCAGTAGACCTCATCATTTGACATCACTAGCCCTGGTCAATATTTGGAAGGTTAAAGGAGAATCGTTGTGCGTGTTCAAGGAACATTACAACAAGGTTGCGTTGAACATACACAATGTGACTTTCCATCATCTAGTTACCGCTTTACAGCCGCGAACTGCTCATAGACAACTTATGTAAAAAGCCTATAACGAATCTTGACGAATTAAGAACAAGAGTTACAAGGTCATGCGGATGGAAGAGTTAGGGAGTTTCGCAACACTGCCAGAACAAAATCCTCAACTTCTAAGAGAAGACCTTTTGATAGGAAGAGAACATCTTGATCGCAACTCCAATTTAAAGAGTCAAAGTACCTACATTTGAACCATTACACACCTTTGAATTCTAATAGAGCTCGAATTTAGTAAGAGGTTTTGAGTGCTAACCTTATCTCAACTCCTAAAAAAGAGCCAATACCATATAATGAAGATACTACAAAGCATTGTCGATACCATCTTAACTATGGGCACACTATTGAGGAGTGTTATGCTCTAAAAGATAAGATTGAAGAATTGATACAAGTTGGGTAGAGCTGTCAAAATGGGTCACGTGGGAGTCACTGTTCATGGCCATTAATGATTTAAACGGTGTTAGTAAAAAAGCACCCAATTGAACAAAATTGACGAAAATTAGGACCTATTTGAATACAAAACCAAAATTAGGACTTATTTGAAAAAACTTGACGAAAATTGGGACAAAAAACGTATTTTAACCTAATTAAAATATAATATAATATTTTTCTTAAGCCATAAATTATAATTTGGATTAAAATTTAAATAAACTTCAATACAATTTAAATACAATCCAAAATGATATTAAACTCCAATACAAACCAAAATTTAAAAAAAAAAATTACTATCTAAGGTCAAAGCATTTTTGTCACTTATCCAACTATAATATTAGAATCTTGAATGGATAAATCCACAGAATTTTCATCTCTTAAACATCTTTATCCACATCTATTTGGAGTTGAAGTTGGGTTTCCATTTGTAGGCCGAGTTGGTCCATGGGTTCTGACCCACTCTGACGGCTCTAAAGTTGGGCATCTTCGTCATTTTGTAAGAAGAGATGATAAAGGTTATCCCATGAAAAATGATAAGGGAAACCGACATGATGATAGGTCTCACAAAACATCAGGACACCAAGTAACCAGAGTGGAGAATTTAAGAAGAGGGGTCACTGATAACATGAGGTTTTGCAGGAGAAGGTACTCCTATGTCAGGAGATTGTGGTATTTTCAAGAGAAAGGATGGATACCAGAGGTTATACCGACCTCTATACTAAGTTTGGTGAAGGAAAAATGACCAGAGTAATGCAAATCAGGTATCTCATGATAGATGCTCACACCTCGTACACACATTGCTAGGAGGCTTTTTTTGAACGCCCTTGGCGTTGTAGTGTCTACATATCATTTGACAATAATGTTCTCGTCAGCTTCAGACTATATTATCACGGTGCATATAGATAAGCCAATGACCATAAAAGAAGTCATACCTAGCCCTCCCCTCCCTCCAACCATCCAACAGCACACCAAACTGCCCTACATTCAACCCAATATATTAATTAATCATAGCTTAATCAATGTGTTCATGGATCGGTATAAGCACTTCAAAACTAACTGTACACCATGCAGTTTTCAATCATATCACTGTGTATTCTTTTTCTACATTTATATTTTCAACGTTTCTGAATTACATAATCACATATATTTGTATGGACTATATCCTTTACAGTTTTCATTTTATAAACTTTATAGTAGTGGTGGGGTTTTGGATAAATGCAATCATGAACACGACAAACAAGTTGTCACAATTCAAACTCAAATAATGACCCATCTTAGTTAATAGTAGAGCTTGCACGCGTTGCCGGCTATCGTCGCATGCACTTGGATTTATAAATCTCTTTTACGTAGAAATTTAAAACCTTAGTCAAACACTTATATATAGCCACGTATGAACTATGAATCACTTGGCAAAGAAACCACTACATGCACTATAACACGTTACTAGAAATGACAAATCACTCGCTATCTAATTTGATAAATCAGAAAAAAACATTTGTTTCATAAATTTTAATAAGCTTTCCCTATATATGTAATCTTAAACCACATAAAGTGATGGATGGTCAGTGGAAACCACGTTCAACAAAGTCAACTGCATAAGAAGAATGGATTGGTAGTGTGCACCATGCAAGATACATCATACATGGCCTTATTTATTTGTTATCACGAAATGAAAGTGCTTTCAATGCTTATTTTGCTTTCTCTTTTGGCGTCGTCATGAGCTTAAACGTGCGTTGGATAGAAGTAAAATCCAAACACAACAGCTTGTAAAGAAACAATGGATGACTAAGCGATAAGCGTGACACATAAAAATGGGTAAGACGGCACCTAGGTTATATGTGTGATCAATTCAAACATAACAATACAGAAAATTGTTTTTGTGAGATTTGTGGGATTATGATCTCAATTATCCAGTGACGAATATCATATCCCAATTTTAAATTCCATCTCAAAAGGTGCACAGCTTTTTTAGAAAGAGGACAATAAAATGCTTTTCCCCATTTGTCTTCTTCCAAGATAATAATGCTCAGATGGCTAAATACAAACAAAATGATCGACCCACGAATTTTTCTAACTTTTTATTATACTTATATATTTGAAAAAAGGAATAGAAAAAGTGAATTGAGAATTTTATTTCTTGTTTTATAATGCTAAAATAATAAAATAAAAGTGAGGCACGGACGGGCAACGTTACTTTAGATCTAATTTATAACAACATAATGCTCTAACTTTTCTTAGTCATTTTGACATTTTGCTGATTGAGCATACCTTATGTCTCGCTAATCTTTAATAAAATCTTTTGGCTTATTCCAAATAATTTACGTGAAAATGAAGTTGCTTTATAATAAATGTGGTTTGACATAAGCAATTTTGGTCAATTCACTTAGCATGAGAAGTCTTATTGGGGGCAACTTGCTATCTACAAAAAAATTGTGTGCTAAAAAATATTACATAAAATGATGTTGCTTTAATTATAAATTAGCTTTGACATATAAGCAATTTTAGTCAATCCATTTAGCATGAGATATCTTATTGGGGGCAACTTGTCATGGATCCAAAATTTGTGTTATAATTAAGAAGCCATGTGGTTCATAACTCTTTTGAGCACTCTGACTTTAGAAGATTATTGTGAGTTGCCATATTCATATTTAAAGTTGTCAAAATGGGTTGAAACCCGTGAGTCAATTTGACTCACCACGGGTTCGAGCCAGGTTGGGTTAAAATTTTTTTATAAATTCAATACGGGTTTATTTTTTATCCGACTCACCTAGAATCTGGCTCATCCGGGTTGAACCCGTGGTGAGCCGGGTTGAACCTGTACCAAAATAAATGGTCACACAAGTATGTTTTGTTAAGTTGGACTTTGTATTTGGGTCATGTTAAGTTATTTTTTTAGCCAACACATAGATAATTTGTATTTTTGTGATTTTCATTTCTATTTAGATTGTATTAAAGTTTATTTAGATTTTAATTAGAATTATAATCTAGTTTTGACTAAAATAAATAAATAAGTTATAATTTTTTTAGTTAAGTGAGCCCGAGAGCCAACCCGTTTAACTCACCAATGCGTGGTGGACCGGATCGAGTTAAAATTTTGTTGGCTCACTGATAAGTAAGTTGGGTTAGGTTGGTTCACTAATTTAACTTCATTTTAATTTTCTCATCCAATGTCATTTTTCTTGAAAGAATTTTAGATTTTTCAAATAAATTAACTACTCTTTTAAATTTTCTCATCCAAATATATAGTTAGGTTAATAAAACTAAATAGGTTTTATTGAACCGCATCATTTAACATATTTTTAACATATTTGTTAGGCAGGCTGTATACAACATACATTATTTATAAAAAGCCAACACCACGCGAAAAAGATTGTTATGCCTTCTCTGAAGACCCTTGCATTCAAAAAGTTGTTGAACGCTTTAACAACAGAAACTACCCTTCTCTAGAACAATGACAGATATCACTGTTGTGTTCAACATCCTTAAGAAAATAGAGGACGACCCTGTCCAAATCAATATTGAACCTAGACATGACAGAACATGACTTGATCAAACCATAAAACAAAACAATAATTATAAAAAGGATCAATAACACTAAAATATATAACATTAAATGAAAACTTGAATAATACATCTCAAAAGTTTTATTACATCAAGTCTGCAACAAAGAATAAATTAGTCTCTCATAATTATAAGAGAAATTACGAAAAAAAAATTAAAACGGGAAAGAACAATGCTTTATAGAGAGTAAAATTCTTAATAAGATTGAAAGTTTTTTATTTCAATCTTCACGAAAACCTCAAATGCCTCCATAATACCTAAAAGTAGTCCTTTTATATTGAGCTCTAGAAACTTTTGTCCATGGTTGTAATGCGGTTTGAAAGAATTGTTAGTAACCTAGTCTTATCATAAACTTTATTAATAACTAAAATTTATTTAAAATAATATAAAAGGTGCTCTAAAGGAGAGAAGAAAATATTGAGAATATTCTAATTTAAAAAATTATGCATTATAATTTATAATCTGACTTTTCGATATATTAAATATATTTTTGAAGAATTTAAATTTTATAATTCAGTACGTAACAAATATTTTGAAGTTCTGAAATAGAAAAAATAAATAAAGAAGGAAAAACTAAAAGGTATTTAATACAATTACGTAATAATAGTTTTTAAGATAAAATTATGATTTACTAAGAATATATATTTCCTTATATAAATTAACCTTTTAATTTTTTACTATATATTATGTCTGCATATAGTATGGTTAGGTATTGAGCTCCTTCCTATGTGGAGAAAAGGCTCAAAACTTGAGAAGCTCATGTCTCATTTAACCTAGTGGAAATTCGACACTGTGGATTCGTTCACCGTTGAATTGTACTGAAATTTTTATAGCAGGTTCGGAACTCATTGCTCTTCATTATGACCGGTCAGATCGTTGATACGAGGTCTTAGTTGGGAGATATTAATTTCGCACTGCAGTAGTGATTTTATAGATTTTCCTCTCTTGTTCTTCTCTATTTTGAATGCTTTGTTGCTTTGTTATTTGGTTGGGTGTTGGCACTAATTTGTGCTATTCATTGAGACTCTTTTGTACTCTTGTTGATCATAGTGGAGCTATTTTTTTTTGTCTGGACGATTCGTGGTTTTTATCCTTGATTTGAGGGGTTTTCCATGTTAAAAATCTTGGTACCTTTATTTGTGCCTTTGATAATTTATTATTGCTGCTTTTTTATGGTTGCTCCTCATAAATTCTTGCAAGTTAGGAAAAATTATATTTGTTGCATTCTTTAGTATATTGTTTGTGTTGTTGTTTTCCTATCAAGTAGTTATTAACGAACTTCAAACTTATAAAGTTTAATCTTAATTTATTATTGAGTTCAAACTTATAAAATTTAAATTTGTTTTACTTACGTGATTGAGGTCCGATTTCAAAGTCAAATTTATTATGATAAAACTAAGTTGAAGTATAAGACAAGACATTGAAGTTAATATCTATTAGAATATGAATGAGAGACTCAGATTAGATAATATATTTAATATTTTGAATTTAAATAAAATTTGTTATGAACAACTTGTAACCTAGGATTGTCAATAAGCTGTACATACCTTATATATGCTTATAGTGTATATAAACGTTGAGTTCTTAAGTGAATTTTATACTTTTTCTTTTTCTTCCAAAAACGTAATCGATCGTCGTATTACTGCTGAAATTATGCATAGCTTTTCGTTATTCATACCTTGTTTTTAAAACAAACTAGGTTTTGACCGGTGCACACGCCTTTGATTTTTTTTTAAGTTAATGTCTATTTATATATAATTATTTAATGAATTAATATTTGATTGTTAGGTAGTTTTATTATAACGTCTCATTTAATTAATAAACGTAATTAAAAGAAACGCTACACGTAAATAGTATAACCGCGCAGTCCTGGGGTCCTTAACACCACTCCTACAAAACTAGGCACACCACGATGCCAACAGAACACAATTGAAAAGTCTAACAGAAGGAAGTAGAGTAATAAAGCATAAAGCAATACATGGGCCATAACCCTAAAGAAAAGCCCAATAAGAAATAAGGTTCAGTCCACGCGGACTATGCAGCGGAACCATCACCTCCCTGTTGTCCACGGGTGTTCCTCGCATCTACTCACACCAACAAGTTGATGATCATCGCAAAAGAGAGTACCACACAGCAGAACACACAACAACGAAAGTAGAGTAAGCTAGAGCACAAAAGATTTCATCCATACAATCAAATATATTTTCACAATCCCATATACACATATCAACTAAGCATGTTATGACTTTCCAAACAATACACTAAGACACGACTCGACTCATCCTGATACATATAACTTGGTCGGATTCAGCGGATGCTCGCACTTGTGGTGGATACCTCTGCTCACCCCCGAGCTACTCACCCCCGAGCTATGTGTTACAAGTGTTACAATGAATCAATTTCCCTCACCATAAGGTTAGCCCTTAATGAATTTCAGGCCTCCTGCTACTCTCACCACAGGAGTCAGTCCGCTCTAGGTGAGACTAATTGACTCCTTAGAGTGTCAGGATGCAACCTTACCTTGAATCCTTACCTAGTTATACAGATGGGCACCACCATAGACACCCACTAATAGGGGCCATGGAATTACGTCCCGACCACTGAAGCGTGACCTTGAAAGTCTCACCTAGAGACTCCAAGGAATTACGCATTGACACGGACTAAACATGCTCAACCAATCAAGAAAGATTCATCATACAGATTTATACATACATATCGCATACTAGTTCTTCATAATCCATCTCTTTCATTTTTCCAGAGAATCCATACCAACTCATCATTCTCAACCAACATAATAGAATTTCATCTCATGCCAATGCCGTGTCAATTTAATACCAACCACCTCATTCCTTTCACATGTGAAGGTTCACGCCCAAAACCATCATTTACAATTCATGAATCACATCACTCATGCATATTGATTTGTCTCATGCATTTAACACACTAATCAACATCCAAGCAAGCATAAACCATTTCAGAATTTCAGAAACAACCACACAATCACACTGTCTCGCCCAGCTCCTCGCTCAGGTTGAAGGGTCTGGCTCAGGCGAGAGGCTTCGCTCAAGCGAGCCCCCTTCGCCTAGGCGAAGGCTCAAAAAGGAGAAACAGTAGCTCACGGGGATCTCACCTAGGCGAGACCTCTCTCGCTTGGGCGAGACGCTCGCTCGCTCAAAAACTGAGCTCAGGCGACCTCTCGCGTAAAAAGGGTTTGGGCGAGTCCCTTTCTATCTCGCCTAGGCGAGACTGGCTCGCTTGGGCGAGATTATCAGGTCTCGCCATTGTTTTCCTGCAACAGCCACCCACACCAGTCCAAAACAACAGATAAATGCAGCAGCTCCTAGGGCGACTTAGTGAACTGGAAACACAAGGACAGAGTGGCACGAAATTACTTAGTATGACTCTAGTTAGGACTCGAAGTAACTAAGCTAAACAAGAAGGTGTGGGATGGGATGCAACTTACATGGAACGAAACTGGCTTGAACAAGAGTGATGGAGCTCCAAGACTGAACCCTAGCGGAGTAATGGCTGCGGCTCTAAGCACCAAGAGAGTAGGTTCTGAAAGTGCACAATGAAACAATTAGGGCAGACTTTAGGGGTGGTTTTATCCCTTGGGCCAACCCTTAGGCCCAATAGCTTAAGGGAGCCCTTAAAAACTTTAGGGTAGAAAATTGGACCTTACATTTATTATTTAATTATTATTTTAGTATTAATTTATTTCTTGGAAATAAAATATAAAATATCTCTGTATCAGCTAATATATAATGTATTCTCATATGTCAGAATAAAAATTTTGGATTGTGTAGAATTTTATTTGTAAAGTTATACATAGTGTAAAAGCATTTTCCAAGACTTACTGTGAAATTTTAAATATAATATTTAAGTTAAGAATTACATAATATGATAAAGTTAAAAATTTTAAATTTTGTGTGTATTTTTATAATAATAATAATAATCATCATTTAACTATTTTATTATTGATTTCTGATTAATGTAGTAGATCATATTAATCTTAGTAGTTATTTAGAATACTTTTATTAATAAGACTAACATTAATTGATGGGAAGGTAGAAGTTGAAGTGTTTAAATATTTTAGTATTTAGAATATTTTTAATTAGTTATTATTGTACGGTTAAAATTGAGATATTATTGTTTAGTAGACCAATATTAAATAAAAAATGTGTTTACTAAGGTATTATTGCACGGGTCAAATTTTTTCCGTTTTCTTTTAAACTTAGATAAAGAAAATTATTATAATTATTATTAATTTTAAATAAATAATTTATTTATATAATTATATTTAAGTGTTATAATTGTTTATAACTATATTTATATAAATATATATAATATTTAAAAAATTATAATAATTTTTTATTATACTAATAATAAGTCTACAATTAATATTAATAATACCAATATTAAAACAATATTGTTCTATGATTAAAATTTATAATTAAATTTTTCAATTATATAATATATTAAAATGAAATGCATACACATACCATTGTTAAAATAAAATGTAGGTATATTATGCATTATAAATCTCGTACATAATAAAAATACAAACCATTAAAATTTGTTAACAGAAATATAGACATCAAAACT
>Ga0214542_1011608_pt1 | contig 11955 bp, 3 predicted proteins | sample CNSS1metaG_FD_160096 | JGI IMG/M metagenome (GOLD analysis project Ga0214542, IMG submission 160096) | Root nodule microbial communities from cowpea collected in UCLA plant growth center, Los Angeles, California, USA - CNSS1 | ecosystem: Host-associated > Plants > Roots > Nodule | place: USA...
TTAAAAAGAATATATTTATATATATATATATATATATATATATATATATATTTATTTATTTTTAAAGTACATACGGTGAGACTCAAATATGGTGGTGATGAAGAAGTATTAAAAAAGATGTAGTTTTTTATGGTAAATGATGAGTGGTGAGAATTAAGAAGGGTTTGAAGGAGAAGAAGATTGAGAGAAGAGAATTATGGTGGTGTCATGTAATGTCAGCTTCATTCTACTCTCCATGTGATCTCTGCTCCCACACTTCATAACTCTTTCCCTCTTTCTTCATCATTTCACTTACCTTGTTACCCTCTATTTTCTTCTTTCTGCTTCAAATTTCTATTTAATTTTAAATTTTGTTCTCAATATTTTTCAAAATATATAATTTCAATCTTTCTTTTTTTTATTTCACGTCTTTTAATTCTTTATTATCCATACCTTTTTAGACATGATATGATGAAATTAGAAAATTACGAATTTTGTAAAATATAAGGTTAAAGTAATTTTTTTGTTGTTAACTTTGGATATTTTTAAATTTAATCTTTTAGTTTCCAAAGTTTGAAAAATGTTATTTTTGATCTCTCTTTGTAAACCATCTTAAAGGAAATGAGCATGTAACATCGTTACAATTTCACGAGCTTCTTTTACTCTTTTAAATTTAAGTCATGAAATTGAAGTAGTTCCTTCGGTTTTTTTATTTAATTTGGTCTCCCAATTTCATACATAAATGAATTTAGTAATTTCAACTAAATTTCGTTATATTTATTTGACATTTCAAACACATCTCACGATAGCATTTGAGTTGTTTACGTTGGTCGATACATTTTCATTTCAATGTTAGCTTGAAAACATGTTTGAAAAAAAGACTAAATTCACACATTTCTAAAATAAAATACTAAATTAGTTCAAAAATTTCAAATATTGATTAATTTCAATTTTCAGTAAGAATTAGAATACCGAAAACATATTTAATCTTAAAATAAAATGTGAATTATTATTCAATACAAAAAATTAAAATCCGTGAAATTATAAAAATTAAAAATGATGAAATTATATTAAATTAAAATCGACGGAATTATTGTTATTATTATTTATTATTATTATTATCCAGTTAAACAAGGTCTCGGTCCATTTATTTAGCATGTTAATTTGGGATACATCTAGTTGCAGAAAATATGTTGGATCCTTGTCCTGTAAAAGAGGATTCATTCTTTCTAATGGAGGGGAGAGAGAGGAGAATCGATTTTCCTGCATTTTTTTTTTAAACAATTAATCCTTATAGCACATGAGAATTGATTATTCCTAATGGAGGAGAAAGGATAATCAATTTTCTTGCATTAATTTTTTTCAAAATTAGTGCAAGTGACAGATGAGAATTTATGAAGATACAAATCGATTCTCATCTACCTTTCAACTTTAAATTCTCTCATCCTCAAGCCACATTTGTTCATCTTATAGAGTATTTTAGTATTTTTCAAGTTTGATAAGTTGGCTTTCTCATATCATCTTCGTTTAAGTGCAAAGATTTAGAAATACTGATCATCTTAATAGTACACGTGAAAGAAAATAATATTTTAACTCATTTTTTTTATTTACTTTTAATTTATTATTTTAATTATTATTAGATTATTTTTTTATCTTTTTTAATAATGTAATGTAGTAATGTAGTGATAATTGAAATGGTGGATTAAAATAATCGAAAGAAATAGTGTGTGCATGCATGTATACATATTTATTTGATTTGACCTAATTTAACAGCATTGATCGATGTTTAACAGTAACAGTGGTGTGACTATTCCCTGTTCATTGGTATCATTTTTGTTGATGCGTGAGTCTGTTTCTTTGTCTCTATCTCACCGAGCCACGCGTGCACGTCCCTGACTCAATTTCAGAACCAGATCATCGCAGTGAATTGTCAATCAAATTATTGGATCCTACTACCTTCAACAATACACATTAATTCAATATCTTCAAAAACTACATCAACCCTTTTTGTCTATTTCTTTTCTGATAAATGATGCCATGTAAAGTTATCAACGTTGCTTTTGCTCAACAAATTTATTTTCAGCAGATTAATGTAATAAAGCCATGAACTATGGGATTTTAGATTTGTCATGATTTTTTAACATTCTGCATACTGAAGTTTTGAAGAGATTTGAGAGAGTATGTTGCTATTTTACCACTTTGCTCCTTCATAGTACTTCCTAAGTTTTGCACCATTTCCATTTCCATAGTTTTCTATTATTATTGTTCCTTTATGAAGATACCAATGTGATTACGAAGAAGTAATGAAATCGGATATATTGTACTTTGACGTGATTCTAACATTGATGTGATTCCTACATCTTCAGTAGCTTTTGTTTAATGTACTCGGTTCCATTTGTTATGTATCCGATTTTAAAAGGTGTTTTAGTTCTTTATCCGATTCCGTTTTAGTGTATCTGATTCCACCATTACTATGTCCTCGATTTGTGATTTGCAATTCAAATCAAATATATTATAATATTTATTTTTTAATTAATAAATATCATTACTATTTTTATTTATCAAGAAAAAAAATTCAAAATTAATTACAACTTATCTAATCATCATTTTATATTATTTTTAACATCAAGGGTAATTTGATAATCTTACTTTTTCATAAATTAAATTTTATTTTTTATTAGCCACATTAGTCAAATCTTACACAAACTTTTACAAAATTTACTTTTAAATTCTTTTCACTATCAATTTTAAATCATTTATAAAGAACAACATAAACTTCATCCTAAATCCACTCAAATCAATCATTTCTTTCTCTCTTAGATACTTTCACTCAAATGTACACACCCTATGAGTTTCGTGTTTTACTTTTACTTTTAGTTTTAGTTACGTAAGTATATTTTATTTCTTATTAATGAGAGTTCATGATAAAAGAAAAATGTTCTTATTTTTACACTTTCTGAAACAATTAAGTGTTTAAAAATAAGATGATATTTTATAGTACAAAAAATATTTTTAAAAATATACTTGCATGTAGACTTGTCAAATTGGCCCAGTTTTCATGATTTGGCCCTGGCCCATATGGACTGGGGTTAGAAAAGCCCACATGGCCAAAAAGCCTCTTATGGGAAAAGCTCACAGGGCCAAAAAGCCCACAAAAATCCTGTGGTATAGGGCCAACCCATGGGCCTTTTTTTTAGAAAAAAATATTCATTATGAATACAAAAAAAAATGGAAATAACTGAAAAAAAAAACACAACAAAACAACATATGCATCTTCCCTGTTTTGCATCCATATGTATCAGAATGAAGTAGGATTGTGACTTCAAATTCAATCAAGAATTTAAAACTGATAAGCAACTAGCAGTCATCACAAGTGATACATGTTAAGATGAAGGCACTAGACAGTTGAAATAGTACAATATATTGAAGAATTTTCCCATAATTTTTCCTTAGCTAGCACTAACCAGAAGCCCCCAAGGTAAATCTGTTACCCCATTCCTCCCATCTTTCCACAACAATCCCATTAATTGATTTTTCCGATCAAAGTATATATAAGTTCTCCAATCATTTTCAGAAGTTCTAAAAATTATTGAAACAAGATGGGGTAGAATTTGACGAACCCGTATAGGCAAATAGGGGCAATAGGTTAAGGAGAACTTGAACTCTCTGGAAGCAACTCGAAGATGATGGAGAAAAGAAGAAAGAGGAATCTGCAACTCGAAGATGATGGAGGATAGTGAACCCCTTCGCACCACCGTCGTGAAAGAGAGAGGACGACCAAACTTCGCACCGTCGTGAGTGAAGTGAGTTCTGTGGGAGAGAAACAGAAGAGAAAATGTGAGTGAAGTGAGTTTTGTGGGAGAGAAACAAAAGAGAAAACGAATTAATTTAGTTTTAGGGCCGGCCCCACCGTAACCCTGTCCCAACCCACTTTATGTGGGATTCAAGGGGCTGGGGCTTTAAAAAAGCCCCCTGTTAACTGGGCTAAAAATATAAGGTTTATTTTTAAAGGGGGTTAGGGTCAGTCCTTGGATGGAAGGCTTAAATGACATCTCTATGCATGCACATGTCTCGTATATAAATCGCACTTAAGGGTCAGATTAGGAAATAAAACAAAAATGTGTAAATAAGGAAGTGTGTTTTTTTTTTTAATGGAGTAATTTATGTCTCCTCAAATTTTTATAGTAATGGCTATTCCAGAAAAAAAATGTCAAAAAGTTTTTTTATAATAACAGATATTGAATTTTAATGTATGAAAAATTTGCAAAAAGAGTATATTTGATTAAACTTCCAATCAGACAAAAGAAATAAGTGTATAGTCTTGAAAGTGCTTATTATGTTTTAAACGTTGGAGTCAAACGTGCTTAATTATTAAAAAAATCACTAACTAAATAATGAACACAATAAGCACTATAAGAGATGAAGGTGCGAAGAACAAAGTTCAACCTTTCTGTTATGTTAACATTGAAAAAGAAGTTAGGGAGATTCAGTTCCTCATGTTGAGCAACTAATGTGAATAATTACATGCACTGTCATCACTTACGCATTTTCTGGCTTTTCTAATAGCTATAATTATTTATATTCAATTTGATACTCTTATCTTTTTTTTCTTAAGTGGATCAATTTAATACATTCCGTTATATTTCGGTCAATACTATTGATAGAGTTGAGAACTGTCATTTTGTAACAAATTAAATAATTAACTAAAATATAATGGAAGATGCTAACCTGAACCATTTTAAAAAGATACCAAATTATCCTTTCAAATATTCAAAAATCAAATTGAACTTTTCAAATACTCGGAAATCAAATTAAATTAACTCAAAAGATCGGAGAACAAATCAATAATTATATCTTTTAATATTACGAGTGTTTAATTTAATCAAAAATGGTATATCATCTTCCTTTAAATGAAGGCGGCTCTTATAATATTATAATTTTAGAAAGTTGAGTTTATATTTTTAATAATTAATCGCTGAATTGTTAAAAAGAAAAGGAAAGATATTTGTCTGCAGAATATTTTTCAATGTTTAAGTAAAATAAATAAATAAAATGAGTACAAACATGAATAAGAGAATTTAGACAAAGCCCAAGAATCCCATTGGTCATATTCTTTAAAAGTTTGGTGATCAATCTTCAAATGTAGAAATTAGGTTTCTTAAAAATATCACACTTTTACCTCGCAATGGTCGCACTTGATAAGAAATTATATATTTTAACTATTTCTTGCTAATAAATAAAGAGCATTATTATATTTCATATTGCTATATAAAAAAATAGATTTACTAATCTACTCAAATTCGTTTATCAATCACAATTATCGATGATTTACCGATTTATCAATGAGTTTTATCGCATCATACTCAAAACTCAAAGCATAAATTTTTTACACTATTTTATCAATGAAATTTACGCACTAATACTTTTGTATATCTTACGACTTTTATTGACTGATATTTCTCTTGTTAGTTAAAATCCTAAAATCTATAATTTATCAATAAATTCTACTTTAATAACAAATTTTTACTCCTCAGCGAAATTTTATCAATAATATGGTATTTCTTATTATGTATACTTTTAATTATTTTCGTATAAATTGTTATTTTTAATTTATACATATCTTTTACAGCTCATAACTTGAATCGACGTAAATAATATTTTTAATTAATTCTAAAATTCATGACTAAAATATACTTTTTACTTTGGGGAATCGACATTAGTTATAACCACTATTGAATCCACTTTATAAAGAAAGTAAAAAAAAAAAATGTAGATCTCAGTAATTTACGTACGTGTACATAAATTACATTTTTTTTTATCAGGAGTTTGTGTTTTACATGTCTAAACATCGTATTTGATTTACCAACACACAATTTGTTTAATAGTGTATTGTCGAGAATCCCATTATATATGTATGTACAATTGTTTGCATGCATGTCTTTGTGAAGGAAAAGTAAAATAAATAATGGACACCACTAACGTTGTGGAAGCTAACCATGGCATCACTTGCACTTACATAGATCATGCCCTATTCAAATTACAAAACATTTTCTAAGGAGAATAATTTAAAAATGGTGGGTGTTTGAGAGTGGGAAAACCACATATTTTTGCTTTGGAGAGAAGAAAAGTAAGATATTTTGATTATATGGCTTCAACTAGTGTTACTACTTTGGGTGACCAACCAAAGACAAGTTGTAAATAACAGACCAAAGATGTGGAAAATGCCTATGTAAGAGAGTTGTGTAATTAGGTCATTTCCTACCATGTCTACTTCATTATTATCTATAGCTATAGTTAGACATGTCAAAATGAGTTAACCCGATTTATACGGGTTGAAAATGAGTAAACCTAATCTGGCTCACTTTATGGTAAACCAAAAATTTTGCAACCCGGCTCAATCTACCACAGGTTGGTAGGTTAAGTGGGTTGGCTCACCAACCCACATAGTAATACATGAAAGGATACTATGGCTCTCATTATTTGACTTTCATCATTTATTTTCTGACGTGATTTAGTGTGGGTCATTGATTAATGTATCACTATCTTTTTCTTAAAAAAAATCAATGGTCCACAATAAATCACATCAGAAAATAAAAAATGAGAGTCAAAGTATAATTTTTCTGCATAAAAATCACAATCATTTTTCTGTAATGAAAAGCTAGTTAAATAATTATTTAGTTTTAAAAAATTATTAAATGTTTTTTTTTCCTTTTTCTTTCTACTGAATAGACAAGACACAGAACATATCCAGTACAATTGCATGCATTAGTAGCTACATATTGTAAAAACCTAGCAGTTCATGCATCGTAGTGGGAATTATTGAATAGCAAGCATTATTGTAACTGTTTTATTTATAACCCATCTTTTTGGCTCTTTTTTATGCATTAAGAAAATTATGTTTGCAGATCTTGAAAACTTTTTTATACACGAATAAATAAACTTTAAATTCATATATCACTTGCCAGTATTTTCATTATGGTTAATAAAACTAATTTTAGCAATAATAGTGTAAAAAATTGGGTGTTTGTTGTTTATCTTTTACTAATAATTAGTGGTTTGCCACTCTAGTTGTATTATCACATGACTATTAAATATTATTTTTAATTAATTAATTTATTTATTGAAACAAACACTGCAACAAAATATATGTATCTAGTATTGGTCAAAAGTGCATACTAATAAGTAATGGTCAAAACTATAATTAACTAGTAGCATCATATTTGTGTTGCATGTACGATTTTAAAAACATGGACACTAATAGGTTAATGTCAATTTTTGAAGGCTAACTCTAAATAGCATCGGATAAGTTAACACTAATTTGTTACTAGTTTTTAAATTAATTTTTAATTAAAGTATTTTATCGTTGATCTAGGCGTCATTAATGTATACGCTAAATAAAATTCATTGTTAATATGAATCTAATTTTCATTGATTTGGCCGATGCAAATGAATACAATTTAAAACAAGTTTCTTATACAACATCTCCATATTCAACAAAATAAAATACAAAAAAAAAAAAAAGATAGAAAAAATAAATTATTGTAGATGAAGGAAATGAGAAAAGGTGTGTGGATGAAAGGAATAAGTGAGGATGAAGGAGATGTGTGGATATGAAAGAGATGAATGTGAATGAAAGAAATGTGTGTAAGTGAAAGAAATAAGTGTAGATATGACAAAATTTATGAATGTGAATGAAGGAAATAAGTATAAAGAGATTTATATAAAACAATGAAAGAAAAATTGTAAGTGAAGCGATTGTTCATAGTCAAATTGAAGTCTTTAAATAAAAAATTATCTAAAATTCATATTTATTCGCATCAAGACACACAAATTCATAATATAAATTAGTGTTGGGTTGTGAATACTAAAAAATTAATCTTTTTCTGGCACTTTAGTGTCATATAAGTGAACTCCATTAGCACCCAACATGAAGCGAACTCATCAACTAAGTCAACTATAATTTGAAGCTAACACAAGCATTTATCTATTAAAAAATTAAAATTAATTTTACAGTTTTTAGAAGAAAAAAAAAACCTTTAGCATCACATAACATTCAATGGACTCTAATCGTATCAGTTAAGGAGACACTACAAATATTTATTTATTAAAATAATTCACGACAAGAAAATCTTTAAACTAATTTAAGAAACCAAAATTAGTTAGTCACTATATTGATCGATTTAGATACTAATTTATAAAATTAAAAATTAAAATTTTTTGTTATTAAAATAGTCAAAATTGATCACTAATTAATTATAAACTAATTTAGAAATTAATTTATTTTTGTAGTCAAAACCTAAATACTAATTTGTAGTTATCAATTTTCTTTGGTAGTTAAAACAATTGTAGCTAGTTTTAATGAATAATTATAATTTTTTATTCATAATCGTGACTATTTTAGTATCCAATAACTTTTAATTTTGTAAAATAAAATTTAAATTAATCATTGTAATTACTAATAATTATTGATCACTGAAATTAGTCACTATTTAAAAGTTTTCTTGATCGAAATTACTTTTACAATTTTTAACTTTTGTTTCAAAAAAATTAACCTGTTTTGCAAAGTTAGAATCAGTCAAGTCGCAACAAATAACAAGGCAGCTTGGTTGATAGAAATATTTTGGAAGCTAATTTTTTTTTCTTGTAGAAAACTCTTTACATTTAAAAAGTATTCATGTTGTTGATGTGTATTCAATTTAGATGTAAATATTGATGTATATTCAATTTGATCATATTCAGAATTAAAAAAAAAGACATGAAATAAACGAACATTAATTAACTAATATATAGCATCAAATTGTTGACGCACATGAAATAAACTCTAAAACTATAGACAGTAATTCACTGGGTTTTTTAAATTTCTTATAAATTACAATTAATTTATAAGATGTGTTAAGTGTTTCATATATACTATGAATTATTTACACTTCATTCTTAATATAATATAATATATGAGCAAAGCATGTTGATATGTGACTTACTTACTAGAGAAAAAAGTTGCATTGAAGATCAAGAACAACTCTTAGTGGCAAAAGCAATATCCTTCTTAAATATAAGAGCTTTTATCTTGTGTAAATAATAATAAAAAAAAAACTATGAGAAAAGTCTAATGTAAAGACATTAATATAAAAAAGTAAAAGAGAGAAATCATGAGCTCTCATTAATATAAACTAAGCTCATATGATTGAGTTTGTTAACTTGAATAAGTGTTAGCTTAATAAATGTTGACTTAAATAAATATTCATTTGCTTTTTTATAAAGTAAAACTTTATTTTAATTAAAAAATTTAAGTACAATCTCTAAATTTGACTACTAAAAATATCATATTACATAAAATTTTTCTTGCAAATTTGTTTAAAAAATTTGCAAGAAAAAGATTTTTCTTTTCAGTTATTGTTTCTAAGAATCTTAAATGGCAAGTAATTGCTTCGTGAATAATTATTTCATACAAAATTATAAAATTTGTAAGTATTTTTTATAAAATTTGTTGCTAAAAGTGTTTTATACACAATATTTTACAAAAACAATGACAGTAATTTTTTGTAAATTTCTTTTTCATAACAAAATTTATAAGTATTTCCTAAAAAAATTTCAAAAAAAAAACAGAAAATATAAGTTTTTTAGTAGTGTTTTATCAATTTAAATTGGTTAAATATATACTTAAAACATATAATAAGTTTTCTCTCAAGTTTAAATATACATCCTCACATTTTTATAAAAAAGTATTGCTTTAATTTTCAATATTTTTTGAACTATATTATTGATATGAACCATTTATTTCATCATTTTTGGTGAAATCTCTTCTCCAAACTACAAATTTTCTTTTAATTTACAACATTTGAATAGGATAACTTATGGGAATTAAATCTAGTACTACTTCCCTCCCCATGAATCACTTATGAACCACCTTATCACAATGATTTCAGTAAATCAAAATGAAAAAAAAAAATGTATAAATTGAATTATTTAAAATTAAATCTAACTTAAAAATAATTCGAAAAAATTTCACCAAAATAATATAATAATAATAATAATAACATAAAAGAATTAAACTGAATTTTATCATAACAAATTAACTAAATTACTTTCACTATAATTGTTGACAAACATTTTATTTTAAAGACTATTTTTCAATCCCATAAATTATAATCCAATTTCTGATAACCCTACCATGTAAACAAACCCACCCATTCCCACCCTAATCACAACCTCCGTACCTTTCCTCTCTTCCAAACCTTCCACCTATTAACAGTGTGCATCTCACTGCATAGTTCTCTGTCACTGTTGTTCTGGAAACTCTTATATTCCAATCTCAAACTTGACTTTGGAGGACATGAAATTTGGTATTGGAGTTATTGGGTTCAATCAAAAGCCTTAACAGATGAAAAAGCATGTGACAACAGTGGTGATAGGTGGTTTTGACCATCACAATAAAGAGATAAGACTGAGATTTCAGATAGGGAAAAGATTGTACGGTGGGATGAACAAAAAGAAAACCTTATTGTTTAATTCAAACGTTAGCAGCATATGAGTGACCCTTATGTTTTTTTGTTCAGTGGATACATACATGTCAAGGTTTTCCATGCTAGAAGATGCAAAAGGGTTAATTAATTTATTTACCTTTTGACATTAAAAAACACAAGCAACTAGCAGGTGAATCATGATTACACCAAAATCTCAGGCATACCAATGAGTAGTCACTTCTCTGCTTTTTCTATACAGTCCAAACTGCTAATATCAGTGATCCATTAATGCCCTAGTTTTAGTTAAAGTCATGTACTTTTCTGTCCTAGATCTCTGCCAAACCCTGTACAAGTACAGTTATACTGTTTTCCTCTCATCTCTCTAAACTATGAGTTTTATCAAACTCAAAAAAACATGTATAAACACTGGTTTTCATCAAAGTTCCCCCACTGATCATCACCAACATTACGTAAAAATAGACACACTGATGATAAATGCAACATATAAATAATGACACAGTTTATGTATAGTTAAGACTAGTATATGTTTGATAAAATTATTCTATGACCTTACCAAAGTAAATTGGACTAAGCATTTATGACGAGGAGATGCGTACACGTTTATACACTGAAGCAGTAACAGAAGTGATGGTTGAACTGTTCAAGTATATAAAATATTTTTCTAATAAGCAGAATTACTGGACAGTTGCATATAAGTTCATAGATGATCCGATATATATAAGTACAAGAAAAGTAAGTTTAGTTTTAGACATGCATCTGGTGCACAATTTTTCAAGGGTTAATTACCTGATAATTTGGGTTTGAAAAAGCTTTCAGAAGAACACGTACTAAAAACCCGGGATGCATAGGTTATTATCTATGTACATGCAGGAAATTAATTATGGAGTAAACTCAAGAATGTTCCCTGACCCACTACTAATTATGAAGTTGGACAAGGATTAGCAATGATAAAAGATATTACTACTAATGTAATTGCTTTTAGCTGTAAAGTGTTTATTTTATCCTGAAGAGGCTGCTACAAAAGGCAAGGGGACAAAAAGAGGATTACATGGAAGGAGATAGTGCCAATATTTTAACTTGACATGTGTGGTCACACTCATTGTAGCATTCATGCAAGACAACCAATCCATTTGTCCACAGCCACAACTTTTGCTCAAAAGAAAAACAATAAATCCCAATACTAATTATATACTAAAAACAAATTAAATGAATTGGTCCATAGGCCTAAATATCAGAAGAAAAGATGCCACTGCCATATGATTAATCTCTTAACTCTGATTCCATAAGCAGATAAACCTTAATTTAGAAAATAAACAAAAAGGAAATATGATGAGAGGTTGAAGCAGAAAATAGAGGAGTAAATGATTTGGGTTAGGAGAAAGTGGGACAAAGAATTGGAATCAGAAAAGCCAAATTAAAGAATTGGCCGTGATATTAGCTAAGCATCATCAGTGTATATGAAAAAAAAAAAAAAAAAAAACAAAGGGTTGAC
>Ga0214542_1011611_pt1 | contig 11947 bp, 3 predicted proteins | sample CNSS1metaG_FD_160096 | JGI IMG/M metagenome (GOLD analysis project Ga0214542, IMG submission 160096) | Root nodule microbial communities from cowpea collected in UCLA plant growth center, Los Angeles, California, USA - CNSS1 | ecosystem: Host-associated > Plants > Roots > Nodule | place: USA...
AATTAATTAAGAAGTTACATTGATTAATTTGAAATCTTAAACAAGGAATCAATAACAATAATCTTTAGAAAACCAATGATGAATCCTATTTTGGAAGAGCAGTGGAATTGACCTATTTACTATTACTATTTTTACAATATTTTATTTGCGTACCAACTATTCTTTGTTTATCAAAATCCCATATTTTCATGGTTACTAGTTTTAATTGCATTTTTATAAGAGTCAAATATTTGAAATCAATTTTGTATTCGTTGTGAGACGACTCAGGGTTATCTTAACCCTAACTAGTTTGTTCACTACTAATTTGGCAATACTGAAGTTGCTAAAGTTAAGTAGTGATAATTTGATCGCCTAACGACAGCGATATCAACAAGGCATAAAAATGAATTGTAAAAAAAGAAGTAAGCATAAAAACGAAAAATGCAAGAGATGAAAATTGTGAATGAAGCATGCCACTTCAAGGAGACGCAAAAGCCATGGATCCTTGGAGATGAGTGGATGTGTGCCGCTACTTAAGTCTAGCTCGAGATAAGGATTCAAAGTTTCACTCCCAAAGGATGATACTCTCACAATGGTTGAAAACAAAGTTTATATTAACTTTAAAATGATCAATCCTTTTACATCTAGTAGAGTACCCCTTATATAGAAGTGTTTAGGGGTCTCTAAACAAACACACATAAGTTCTAAAGGATTACAAAGAAAATAAGAAACCCTACAATCTAGAAGGTAGGTTAAATGATGCAACATCATGGCTTCCAAGGATGATTCTCGGCCAAGACAAGTGGCCCCATGTTCTAGACGTTTCTAGAACCCTTCAAGGTGGATTCTTGGCCAAGTCATGTGGTCCCCTTATTCCAGACGTTTCTATAATGGTTTGCTCTTTCTCTCTCTTCCACATGGACTCCTCCTTATCTATGCTCTCCATTTGTGCCACCTCTCCATGCCTCCTTAAGATTTTAATTATCCTACAAAAGCAAGTAAATATGGATTAACATGTTGATTTAAATTAAGTTAATCTTGAGTCAATAAGTCAACCCTAGGCAAAGGTTAACAAGTCAACTAAGAGGGATCAACTAAGCCAACTTCATGGAAATCAAACTAAGGAAATGCGAAACAAAGATAGAGATGGAAAAGTCTCCCCTTTTGTCATGCTTCTTGTGATTCTCCTTGGGAGGGTTTCCATGGTGTTTGGAGTGGTCATGCCTTCATCAGATACTGATTGGATAGGTTCAGACAATGATTGAAGACCTACCTCTGAATACTTTACATTTTGTTGGGGGAACCTTGTAACTTGGAGGAGTAAAAAACAATTGTTACTAATAAGATCAAGTGCTAAAGCAGAGTTTAGAGGCATGACACTTGGGATGTGTGAACTTTTGTGGGTATGAAATGTTCTATCAATTTGGGTTTTAAACCAAAGCATCCTATGAATTTGTATTGTGACAATACATCGGCTATAGCAATTGCACGTAATCATGTCCAACATGATAAAATAAAACATTTTGAGATTGATAGACATTTTATTAAAGAGAAACTTGAAGCTGGAATAATTTTATTTTCCCTTTGTAAAGGAGTGGCAAGTAGCTAGACATGTCAAAGTGAGCCAACCCGGCTCACACGGGTTGGCTCACCACGAGCCGGGTTGAAAATGAGTGAACCCAACCCGGCTCACCTTATGGTGAGCCAGAAATTTTGTAACCCGGCTCAACCCACCACGGGTTGGTGGGTTAAGTGGGTTGGTGAGCCAACCCACCTAAAAAAATTATTTATTTATTTATTTATTAGTATTCAAATATTTAAATAAATTTTTAAGTAACCCATAAGATGACAATCATAGTAAAATCAAGGACCAATATTTTGATCATGCTCACCACCAATATATGAAGAATTATTTCCAAGTATCCATATAGTCTAAGAAAGCATGACTAGTATTACAAATTTTCTGTCATGCTATTCAACAAAATATAAATAAAAAAAACTATACATTTTTTTCATGCTAATTTAGAAAAAAATGTTTATAAGACAGTTACTTGAGTAATTTACTATAAAGATTATAGTTAAAGATTAAAATATCAACATATATAACTTAACAATCAAATTAATTAAACATTCAAACTATTCAAATATAATTAAGCAACATTCTAGCATTTAAAAATATGAAATTGTAAACAAATATAATAGGAGTAGTAAATAATTATTAAAAAAATTAAAAACAAATTTAAAAAAATTGTAAAAAAATGTTGGTGGGTTAAGTGAGCCAACCCACCTTCAACCCGGCTCGAACCCGTTTAACCCGTGGGTTAAGTGAGCCGGGTTGAGTTCAACCCACTTTTAAAAAAGTTGAATTTTTCTCAACCCAACCGGGTTGAGTTCAACCCACTTTTAAAAAAGTTGAATTTTTCTCAACCCAACCCGGCTCGAACCCGTGGTGAGCCGGGTTGGCTCATGGATTGAAACCCATTTTGACATCTCTACAAGTAGGGTATTTAATGAGTCTTTATTCAAATTGGGAATGTGTGATATCCATGCACCAACTTGAGTGGAAGTGTTAGGATAAATCAAGTATTGTATCTGATTAATTAGACAATTAAATATTATGATTGTTAGAAATCAGAGATCGATACAATTGTAATTATCTTAAGAGAATAGGAAATATAGGAATTATTGTTTATATATATTATATTGTTCTATGAATAAAACTATATCAAAATTATTCTTTAAAACTTTTCTACAAGAAACGAAGAAAATGTTTGGAGATATGTAAAATAAGAAAGTGAGTGTTCTGATATTTTTTGAAATTGTGCTGATAAAGTAGATCTTTTAGGATAAGTAAATAAAATTCATTATAAATAGTAAATATTATGTCATTTATGATTTCTCTTTATTTTTTCATAATATATATAAACTTCTCGTTTAAAGTTGTTTAGTTTTTCTTTTAAGTAAGTTTGCTATATATTTTTTTTGCCAGGTTTGATTTAGTCCTCAAATATTTTTATTAATATTTTTTAATATTTTTATGTGCATATAAAATGATTGGTATGTTTGGATAGGTCAATCTAAGTGAGATCATAATAATATCTGACTTTGTCTAACAGTTTTATACAAAAAAAAATAAAAAAAAATAACAAGAATTGTTCAAATCTAGAAGCAAGTTCTAAGTATAGTCAAACTTAATACACAATACAATCAAAACCAGCACAATAACAAAATTTATTGTGGCATAATTTGTTATTGCAGATATTCTCCTACGTGCATCATTACTTTACGATATAATAAATTTGATTAATACTTGCTACCATCAGTCCTAATGTTCACCAATGGATATATTTTATTCCAATATGAACGTTGAATACTATACAAATAATATTTATTAAACAAAGGCACATAATTAGAGTTCCACCATCAACTCCATATAAACGACAAATAGCTGTTGATTTTCATATCTCAACTACTAACATCACTTCATATCGGTAGAAAAACGTCATTTTCAAAAAACTTTGTCATAACAAGTCCTACAATTTTGAAATGTAAAATAAGAAGAAGAATAAGAAAAATGTAGAGTAACATGAATATATAATGATAAAAATAAATAAATAAATCACAGAATATTTTGACAAATTTTATTATGCTTTTAACATTCTTCCTTTTCTAAAATATTATAGTATCGGTACAAATAAGGAACAATTAATTAATAGAATATTATTAAAGAAAAATGCAAACAAAATAGCCAAAACCAGTGGAGGGGTGGAGAATCAAGTTATGCTTTGGTTCTATTTTATTGGTATATATAATAATGTTTTCTTTAGTTTGTAGGGCGTTAGATATGATTCACTAACTTATTTTTATATTCTTTTATCTTTTATATCAATAATATGACTGATATATGACTGATGAAGTACTAGACATGATTACTAAGAATATGAGAAAGAAATTATTTTTACTGTTGAATTAGATTTTGCATGATAAATATCTAAATATTCCTTATATTCATTGCAGTGGTGAAATAATTTTGGGAAGTAAAATTAATATACTCAAAATTTATAAAGTTATTTTTTATATAAACACCATTTTAAATACTTTTTTAATTTCATCTTTTTTATTTATTAGATATTTTCATATTTGAATACGTTCTCTTGTATCATGTTTTAAAAAAATAATATAAAACTTATTCATCACTAGTTTTTTAAACCTTAAGAAAATGACTTCTCTAATTAGCTATCCTATTGGACTATTAGTATGATGTTTTAGTTTATGTACAAAATTTGAATTTGTTTTTATTTTCACCTTCCTATGTAGTTTTCCTTTTGTTACTTTTAAAAAATAAATATGTATTATTTTATTCTTCATCCATCAACCGACCTATTCTTTTTTCTAAGTTTGAAATTCAAAAATAGTTTATCATAATTTAATGAAAAATTCAAATATATACTTGATAAAAGAAAACTATGTTAATCAAGTCACAATTGAAAATTGGTTATGAAAAAATACATAGTACATTATTTTCTGGGTTAAGTATGTTTTTAGTCCCTGAACTTTGGTCAAAAATTTGAATTCGTCCATGGTCGAAACTTTGATAAATTTTGGTCCCTAAACTTTAAAAATGAATAAATATAGTCCTTTTAACCTAATTATGTTGATCTTTTTTCAATAGGTGGAATGTGTTTCATGTTAATATTGGGGTTGTTTACGCCGTTTGACACATTCTCAGCTCAATATTTACTAAGAAATGTGTTGGAAACCTAAAAAAAATTAACAAAATTGGGTTAAAAGAACTATATTCATTCATTTTTAAAGTTTCGGGATCAAAATTTATCAAAGTTTCGACCAGAGACAAATTCCAATTTTGGATCAAAGTTCATGGACTAAAAACATACTTAACCCTTATTTTTTCTTCTATATTAATAAAAAGTGAGCATACAATCTTTAACTTTTTTTTCTTCAAAAACAAAAAGAAACAAAATAGATGAAACTAAGAGATGGATATAATATGTGAAAGACTCAAGAGAAATGTAAAAAAATATCTTAATGGATATTTTTATTCTTTATTATATTTGATTTTATATTTTAATATTTATTAACATTAAATGTTGTGTTTCACTAAAGGAAGGCTTAATTATGTTTTTAATTATGTTTTAAGTCCCTACTAAATTTGGAAACTTTTAATTGAATCCTCATAATTTGTTGTGATTTATTGAGTGATGTGATTATTATATTGTCATGTCATTTGCTCATTTGTCATCATATGTCATTTTATTATTTTAAAATTTTGTAATTCTATAATATAATTTATAACTTTACAACTGTATGATTTTATATTTTTATAATTTAATAACTTTTATATTTTCATTTAAAATTATATAATTATATAATTACGATATGCTAAGATAATAATAACATCACTCCCTTAACAATCACATCACCCATTAACAAAGAAATTTAATTGTAGAGTCTCAAATGAAAAATAAAATTGATTGAGTACTCAATAGATCACTCCATTAACAAAAAAGTTAATATAGGAGACTCAATTGTAAAAAAGTTAAATATAATAAATATTTAATGGAGCACAAAAATTTTATATTTTGAAACGATTTAAAACATAATTAAACTTGAAAAAAAATAAAAAATATGTAATTTAATTTTTATTAATTTTCAACATATACATATAATTTAAAATTTTCAAAAAATATTAAAAATTCAATATATAAATTTAAAAAAAAATGGGGGTGGGGGATGACCCTGCCTTTTAAAAGCTCCGACACTCGTAGAAATGTTTTTTTTTTTTTTTTTTGAGAAAAATAAATCCACAAGTTACTTTCAACGTAAAGTTGACCGTTATTGTTGAGAAGATTGAATTATTAGAGGTGTATATCTTTAGATTTACGTTGCTATCTATTTGTATAAAAGAACCTACTTTTTAGTGCAACTCTTGTGGGATCAAGGAACTATACTTTATTAACTTAATATTAGCTTGTAAAAAAATTTATATATTATTTTCACATTAGATAAAAGAATGGTATATTATGTAATATATTACATAATATACTCAAGGGGTCCATCTCCAATAAAATAATGGTATATTATGTAATATATATTATCGATAAATAAAAAGAAAATTATTTGGACTATATTTCTAATTTTTTATCAGTAAATGAATAATTCATTTAGGATACTACAATTTTTTTATATAACATCCACGTACCTAGACCTATTAAATTGGTCCACTTTTCATGGTTTGGTTTTGGTCCACATGGACTGGGGTTAGCAAAGCCTACAGGGCCAAAAAGTCCTTCATTGAAAAAGTCCACAGGGTTAAAAAGTTCACAAAAGTCTTATGATATAGGACTAGCCCATGGGTCTTTTTTTTAGAAAAAAATATCCATTCTGAATACAAGAAAAAATGGAAATAAGTGAATAAAAAACACAACAAAACAACATATGCATCTTCATTGGTTTTTAGTCTTGTTCCAATTCAACAAAAGTTAACATTTATAGAGGAATACAACATACGTAGAACAAAAATCAACATTTCCAGTGAAGAAATAAACAAAAAGTCATTTTTTTCCTCCTTATTCCATGTGACATAATGTAGATCCCTCCTCCTGATAAAAAAAAAGTGCAAAACAATGTTAAAAATGTATTGCAACGTAAACAACATAAGACTCATTGAATGTTATTGATAATTCAATCTACAAAGTCAATACAAAATTAAATTCCAACTCTTCTACATAACTTCACAGGAAAAAATAACCTAAAAAACAACATAAAATAGTTTATCCACTGCTTCCAATTTAGCTTCATTGTTTTTGTATACTTGTCCAGAAATTCAATTGTGATAATCTGAAAAATAGTGCAATTTTATGTCAACATTAGACACATTTCACACAGTATAAATAAGTTTATCTCAAAGAATTAAACACCAAGGATTTAAAAAGTAAAACCTAATTGATATTCAAAGAATTTGTCTTTTTAAGACAATTAAATTCTGAAAGTGATTTCTCAACTTCAATCTTAATATGTTTGAGAAGATCCTCAACAATTCCTTTACATTAATCTATTTTACAAATGAGATGTTTGACTTAAAGAATTAAACACCAAATATATTGAGATAATGGACTAAGCATATAAGAGAACTTGAAGAAGTGTCATTGTTGGGACTTTCAACATCTTCAAGAAGTTTAAACTCATCAATGATTCCCTCATGGCCAAAAATATCTTCAACAACTTCATCTATCACATAACCAATTGATACAATCAAATCACTAGTATAGAGTTAGTTATTTGATGTAAAGTGACTTTAAAATTAACAACATATAAACTTACCACTAGGATTTTCAGAAAATCGATGTAACCAATTTTGAGTACAAATCAACATTTACACATGATCAAGAAGAATGAAGCTTCTATATTTAGAGAGTACACGCCCACCTTTACTAAAAGTTGACTCTGATGCAACTGTAGTAATGGGAATACTAAGCACGTCTCGAGCCATTATAGACAATATGGGAAATTTTTTCTCACTAGTCTTCCAATATTTGAGCACATCAAAATCTTCATTGTCTTCATCATCATCTATTGTTGGTTCATCTAAATAAGCATCTATCTCGTTCTTGCCAACAATACATATTAATTATCAAAATGAAACAAGAAAAAAATGAAAACAATGAACATTAGGTATAAAATGCATACAAAAATAACCCTCGATCTCTTTAACTTTCTCCCTTTAGTATTGGATTGAGACATTGAGATGGATTTAGTAAGTGATTGGGAAAGAGAACACATGGCCTCATCCTCATCTTCTATTTAATTAAAAGAGGAAAAATAAATCGTTGCCCCATTCCTCCCATCTTTCCACAACAACCCCATTAATTGATTTTTCCAATCAAAGTATATATAACTTTCCCAATCATTTTCAAAAGTTCTTAAAATTATTGAAACAAGATGGGGTAGAATTTGACGAACCTATATAGGCAAGAATCAGATGAATTAGGGCAATAGGTTAAGGAGAATACGTCGCGGTCAACTTTGAACTCTTTGGAAGCAACTCGAAGATGATGGAGAAAAGAAGAAAGAGAAATCCACAACACTCGAAGATGATGGAGGATAGTGAACCCCTTCGCACTATCGTGAAAGAGAGAGAACGATGAAACTTATAGGAATGAGTGAGTTCTGATTTGAGAAAAAGTAAGTTTTGTTGGAAAGAAGTGGAAGAGAGAACAAATTAATTTAGTTTTAGGGCCAGCCCCACCGCAACCATGTCCCAACCCACTTTATATCGGGTTAAGGGGCTAGGGCTTTAGAAAAGCCTCATTTTGAGTGGGTTAAAAATATAAGGTTTATTTTTAAAGGGGGTTAGGGTGAGCCCGTGGGTGAAAGGCTTAAATGACACCTCTACACATACTATATGTTTTATTAAGTGTATATTTTAGGCATATCTGTAGATTTTGAGATGGAAAATAAACCAATCTATAAAATTATATTTTAGCTTTTCTAATTAATCAAGTATGGTTAATACGATCGTAAATTTATAGATTATGTTTGTCTAATGTCAACACTCAATTTCGTCCGGGTGAATAAATTTATTTTCAAAAAAATAAAAAATAAAAAAATAATTTTTTAGTTAATGGTAAATAAATAAGAGTGAAATAAAATTTTCTTCCAAAATTTTCAAACTTTAATTTTAGCAAAAAAAAAAGAAAAAGAAAGGAAGAGCTCAAATTATTTTTAATTACCACATCTCTCCTCATGAGCCCAACAACTCAACATATTTTTGTCCTCACTCTTTGTTTTGTTTTTCTATCCATTTGTTCCTGATAAAGAAAATAGTGTTCCTAATAGAGAAAATAGTGATATGATTCTTTCTAATAATTAGAAGCAGTATCTATATATTATTGTTTATGATTGATATTGTGCTCTGATTTGTTTTGTTGTGATTTGATTCCCATAATGTGTTGCTATCATAACCAAATCCTTCCTTATATTGTTCATTAGGATTAAGGCTAGGATTGTATTGGGATTGCAATATGTGAATATAAATATGCAGTCTGTCATATGAAAAGGGATCGAAAAAAAATATTCTCTACACTTTTTTTTCTCATTACCACCCACACACACCTCTTTAGAAGGCAAGAAAAAGAAAAAGAGAAGGTAGTTGTAATGTCCAGGATGAGAGGATGAGATTGCTATAGAAGAGATATTGAAACATTTTGAAGGTACATCAATCTCAACTTCTTTCATCTTTTGATTTATATTTTCCAATTTTCATTATTTATTTTTATCATAAAAAAATATTTGTGCATATTTCTTTAGTGTTTGTCCAGCCGCTCGCGTTGTGTGACACCTATTTTAAAATTTCATTTTTTTTCTTCTAAAAAATATATAAAGATATGAAAAAAAAAATAGTTTTCTTTGTTTACTCTTTGACATCTATCTAGTTGCTCACGTTGCATCACAATGACATCCAAATCCACTTTCAAATAAAAAAAATTATAAATTATAAAAGATTAAAAAAAAATTCAGTGTTTGTCTGGCCGCTCGCGTCGCGTGACACTAATTTTAAAATAATTACAAATACTAAAAATTTAAATAAAAAGGTTTTCAAAATTATAAAGAAAAAATCAAATCATTTTCCAAATAGTTTTCTGAATAGTTTTTTTTTTTCATCAAAGAACTACGTAACCCTGATTCTCTATATTGTAGATGAAGATACGTAAGAGCGAGGATTAATCCTTGTGGAGCCCTAAAAAATCAAAAATTATTTTTGTTTCTTTTGTACATCCTTTTTATTTTTTTTGAGGGAATATACTTATTTTGAAAAAACCACAAATTTTCCATCTTTAATTAAAGGTACCTTCTTTGGACGGACGTTGTGGGATCCTAATACCTTTCCCACGCGTAACCGACTCCTGGATTCAAAATCTGGTTTTTTTGTAGACCTTGTCTTATCTTTTTGGTTTTTCCGTAGTTTTCCATAATAAACTATGGTGGCAACTCCAAGCTCTATTTTTATAAATTTTAGTTTTGGTTCATCGTCCCGTCACGATTTCAATTGTGACACCTAGTAACTGAAGAATTCAAAAACTACACTTAAATGTGAGAGTATGAATAAAATAAAATAACAAGTTTTTTCTCTTATATTTATCACATGTCTTATATCTCTCATACACAATCCCTAAAAATTCTCAACAATTATAATATTTTATATTGTAATTATATGACTCTTAATATTTCATATTATAAGATGATTATTAAAATTTCATAAGCATGTATCCTACTTAAATCCTCATCAAACTTTCAAGATCAAAATGTAAACTTAAGCGAATATTTATTATATAATTATATAATGATATTATTTGTGTTTTGAATTTTTGAATTGCTAACTATTATTTATATATATATATATATATATATATATATATATATATATTTATGATTCTTTAATCCTTTATGATAGGGTTATATTACATATGAACAAATGTTTTGACATGGGAGAGAGAATTCTAAATTTGAAAAATAAACTTGATTGGAAGAGGAAATAGTTTTGTAATACATATAAATACATAACTAGAATCTCATTAATAATGTTCTTTTTAGTTGACACAATTTATGTAAATTAAGTATATTCTTATCCGTTATTAAAGATAATATTGTGTATTATTATAATAATAATAATTTATAATTTCTAAGATCGTTAAAATTAACTCTTAAAAAGTGTATATTAACAATGATATGATAGATTTGACATAGAGACGAAGAGTAAAAATAAAAGTAGTTACCCATAGAATTCTTAGCCGTTGAATTCTTAGAGCATTATTAAGGTATTATGGGTGATTTCAAGTTTATATCCTTTTAGAAACCGAATAAGTTCAATTTGATGAAATTTGGAAGCACTAGGAGGATGCAGGCTTAGCATGATTTACATTTTCATATCTTTTTGCATGCTTTGTATAATATTTGTATGATAGTTGACGTATATGATATTTTTTTAATTTTATTCTTAATAACAATATTTAAGCTTGGAATGGCATTTCTTATTATATTTGATGCTTTAAAATTCTGCGTTCCTAGAATCCTAATTTAAAAATTTAAATTTATTAAATTCTTATTCTTATTAATTTATATTATGATTAAATATAAAAACTATTTTAATATTAAATAATATTTAATAATTTGAAAAGAAATGAATGCAACTATTAGTTGAAAAGATCATATCAAACTGACGATCCTTAATCTCGATCGAGCCCTTTCTACATCAAATAACGTAAAAAAGGTTTAATTTATTTAGAAAAATCCAACCATACATTTTTTAGACTTAATCACATATTTTGTTCTTGTATTTGTATCAATGATTCAATAATTTTTCCATAATCATTTTTTAGTATATTTTTAAAAAATATTTGAATGTAATATATGTTAACATCGTTCAGAGATTATAGATTGAGATATGCTCGTACAACATTCACTTCTTTTATACATATGATATAATGCAGTCACCCACTCCTTTTATGCGCTTATTATTATTCCCTAAAACTCAATAACTTTAACATTGTGTGTGTGGGATTCCCTAAAACGCACACACACGATGTTAAAGTAAGAGTATAAAATTCAATCAAAAACCGACCACAGACAAACATTTCAAAAGAAAGAAAAAAAAAAAAAAATACAGGTAACGCACTTTATGTGAAAAAACGCCGCTGTCCACACACGCCACTTTTCACCTTAGCTTTTTAAAGACAGTAGCAGCTATCACCAAAACGGCAAGTTCCATTTTCTTTTTATATTTTTTTGTTTTTATTTTAAAAATATTGTGTTGAACTTTTCACATTAAAAATAAAATGCAAAAATTTCCAACACAATATCACGTTACTTTCTCAAAGATCCTACAGCATGATTTACATATATATATATATATATATATATATATATATATATATATATATATATATATATA
>Ga0214542_1011613_pt1 | contig 11941 bp, 9 predicted proteins | sample CNSS1metaG_FD_160096 | JGI IMG/M metagenome (GOLD analysis project Ga0214542, IMG submission 160096) | Root nodule microbial communities from cowpea collected in UCLA plant growth center, Los Angeles, California, USA - CNSS1 | ecosystem: Host-associated > Plants > Roots > Nodule | place: USA...
AAAAAATTTCAAAAAAAAAAAGGAAAAAAAAAAAAAAAAAAAAATATTTGATAATAATAAAAGAGAATCAAATATATGATATCTCTATCAATATAAATAAAAGCAGGAGATATATAATATCTTTATCAAATATGTATAAATTATAATATTTAAAATAAAAGTTGAAAATTTTATCACAAAATAATCTTAAATTAAATGATAATCTAAAAATATTAAATATGAAATAGACCTAACTAAAGAAACTAACTTGGAATAAGCATTTAAGGGTACAAATGTACTAAATTTTGACAGGTTTTGAGTTTTTTCGTATCACAATTATAAAAGTTTAGCATTAGCTATTTTATTTTGTTAGAGATTTACATGTTCAGCTATAGTTGCAATTATAAGGAGAAGTAATATTTTTTCTACAGATTTTATTTTTTATTTTTATGGAATTGTATGTCATTTAATTGTGTAGTTAAATATATCTTGGATTCAATAACCTTCTCCATGTTCCTATGCTCGAGATGGAAGATTATTGAAGCAGATGTTGCAATAACAATAGAATTATGAGAACTTATGTAAAAGTTTATTTATTTTTTGGGTTAAAAATGTTTTTGTCACTTAAATTTAAGTGAATTTTGGAATTAGTCAATTTCAAAGCATTAGACCAATTTAGTTTTTCATCTTTCCAAATACATGAATTTAGTTCTTTAATCAAATTTTGTTAGATTTGATGTTTCGTACGCATTTCAAAATTGTATTTGACTTGTTTATATTGTTTGACACATTTTTGCTTTAATGTTAAGTCAAATACTATTTTGAAACATGTTTGAATTGTTAAATAAATTTAACAAAATTTGATTAAAAGAACTAAATTCACGTATTTTAAAAATTAAAAGATGAATGACTAAATTGGTCAAAATTTTTGAAATGGAGTAATTCTAAAATTCACCGAAAGTTAAGGGACAAAAACATATTTAACCGTTGTTTTTTAAATGGGTTGATTTTGAAAATGATAAAGATTAAAATTTTAAGTCACGGTTGAGTAAATAAAATAGAATTTTAAGTATTTAATTATTTATTTTATAAAATTTATCATCATTTTTAATTTTTGTTCAAATTTAGTTTTTTTGAAATTTTTAACTAATTTGAATTTTGAGATTTCTTCAGAATAGGAGAAGGAGGAAAGAGAATTCTATTTCTCAAATTTTAGAAGGAAGGGAAAATGAAATTTACAATGATAATAGGGAAGAAACTAGAGGGTTTATTCAAATAAGTCAAGTATGAACTATTTGCACCCCTATTTTCTAAGTTCACCACCTAGCCTATGGATAACTGGTATTATTAGTTCTTAAAATATGCGACTCAGAGGACTATCCAAGTATCTTTTCAATCTTTCATACAGTACAAATACATGTCACACAAATTCAATAGTTTAAAGTATAAAAATATGCTAAATTTAATTACTGTCCTAAATATACGCAATTATATCATCTTTAACAGAAAATCCCAAGTCTTTACTTAAATTTCAATTCATTATTTCAAATCTAAAAAAGAATACTAACACAAGCAGAAAAACAATTTCTTTTTTAAAAAAATTAAAATATATAATTATATATAAATTTTTTTTTCTGATATCTCTACGATTATTATTCATATTCTTTATAATAATTTATTTATTTAATTTTTTAAAAATAACAGTTATATTTTATATATTTAATATAAAACTGTTCTAGTAATTATTTCTCTTTATTTATTAGCTATTATTTTCTTTTAATAAATATAAATTTATTTTATATATTAAATTAATGAAATTAAATACACGAGAGAACAGCTGTATTTACATACGATAAGTTTATAAAATTTAAAAGCAAATAAATCTTAAATAATTACCACAACCCCATTTTCTTTTTTGCACTATATTACATTATTCTGTACGAGTTAAATGCAGTGCTACATTTTAACTTTTCAATTTCATAATTATTTTAATTATCTCTTGTAGAGATCAAACATGACTTTCCAAGACTAAAGTAACAAAAGATAAATAAAACCATGAAAGCAGCAACAGATTAGTGGTGTAAATGGTGTTAGACTTTATACTTTTTATCGGGTAAGAGTAAAACCACTAAAATTAATCATGATTATAAAAAATTAAAAGGGAACAAATATTATTGAAATAAAAAAAGTATATTTTAGCTTTCATTTTCAAAATTTTCACCTACTTTTTGAATCCCATAATATATCAAATTGGTCCATCGCACGTGTTTCCACCTGAAAGCATCTCAGCCCTCACCGCGCCGCCCCGTCTTTTTTATTTTTAAATTTATATTGACTATATATATAAAGTATTATTTATGTATTTATTTTGTAGATATTATAAAGAAACCTATTTGCAATTGCAAATTTGTAAATAATTCAATAAGATTCATTGATTAATAATTATAAATTTTATTGAATTTGTGGGGTGTGCAAGATTCTTTATTTTTTTTAATAATAGTGGATTATTTTGAAATAAAAAGATATACTTTAGCATTACAAAATATTACACCAATTAAATAATCAAGCCTGATTTTCCAAGAAAAATATTCGGTGGCCTTTAATTAATTAAACATTCCTCCATTTTGTTATGATTTTTCTTGTTATTAAAGAAAAGTGGAAGCATCTTCTGGGAATAATATTTATACAATTTCTCATTGACATTCACTTACTGGTCTTTGAGTATCCATATATAGGTGCGGAACCTTGAAACAGAAAGTGTAAGATTTTTTTTTTTCTTGAAATTTTGGTGGGGATTTATGAAGTTGTAATTCCAACATATTTATTTCTTACTTCAAAGTCAATTTTATCCAAGTTTAGAACACTGCTGAAAATAAAGTATTTTCAACCGTATCTACCATGTAGAGATAACTTACGTATGCAAGCTCGTTTATTGTGACTGTAATTATTCTATAGATATTCCTCAACCTTAAAAACGACATCTAAGATTCAACTTGTGACAAAAATGTTTTGAAAATCAATAGCATATATTTCATTCTTAAATTTATTCAATGACTTAATTAAGAAGACATCTGCAAATAATATAATTTAATATAAATCATTGAGGGTCGGCTAATGCTAATTACCTCTCCAAGTTAACAAGGGATTACCAGAGTACATAAAATTAACTCAATTAATGTTATTATTTATTAGCCATACAGAAAAAATATTGCATAAAAAAAAGAGTCACACTTGTTAATTTTTTTTTATCCATATAGATAAAAGATAGAGTAGATATTGGTGACAAGAAAAAAAGAAGAAGAAGAAGGTAAGTTGTTAAATAATGAAATATAATTTTATTAGTGGAAGAAAAACATAATGAAAGCTAACTTTTAAATTTATATTATATTCTTTTAAAATAAAAAATAAGAGAGAACTCCATAATCTATTATTATTATTATGAGAAGTTTACTGTACATATCTTGTCCAGTAACATAGTATATATTATGCTATTTATATAACTACAAAATCTATATGTTAAACTTTGATGAATGAGTTTGAATACTTTTTTCACTTCCTTGAATGTTTTATTTTTGAATTTATTAATTTTTAAGAATGTATCTAAGTAAAAGATAGAGATAAAGAAGGAAAAATATGTATTAAAAACAGAATTGGCTATGTTATGATCCAATGGACAGAGGTGGCTCAAGAAACTACGTGTAAGTTTGCATGAAATCGTCAACAGTAAGTGTTGAACACAACAGAAGACTTTTTGGTCTTTTCACCAATAGAATAAGAGAGCCACCCAAGGAAGCCATTGTTGGTCTTCCATCTCTTACAACATCCTTCTCAACTCAAAATTCATTCTTCTAAACAAAAACCATTTTTTTCTCGTTCCTATGTATGTATACTCAGACAAAAAGAAAAAGAAAAAAAATATAAAATAGAGTTTGATGAAAAATAAAATAAAGATTAAAAATTAATGAACGAACATGAAACTTTTGGAAAAAAAAAAAAAAAAACCAAGATTGTACCTTAAACTAATGAAATATAATTTGTGGGTGTTTAATTATAGTTTAAATGTGGTCTCTTTTAGAGAGAGAGTGATGAGGGAACAACAGTGTCCCAACAAGATTGCAATAGCAGAAAAGATGAGAGAGAAAAGGGGATAGATGTAAAAAGAAGAGAGAAAAGAAGGTTTGTCTTTTGTTGGTAGCATTCAATTCTCTTATTTTCTCTCTTCCTCACACACACACTACTCTCTAGCTATTCATCCAGAATTCATAACCGACTCCTTCTCTCTCTCTTGGGAAATGGTTTTAAGAGGAAAAACCAGAAGGCGGTTTCACCATTAATGGGGTTCTCCATAGCTATCGAATTAGAAGCAGCACAGCAACAACAAGAGCAAGAGACAAAGTTTTTAAGCTCCTCTCTGAATATCATGGCTTCTTCAACTGTTAAGACCACCAACTCAACAACTCAACTTGAACCACTCCCTCCACATCTTCATCATCAACAACCACCACATCATTTTCATCATCATCATCATCATCATCAAATACCAGACCAACAAATCTCCTTTGGGATGATGCCATCTTCCTCATCACACTCTATCCCTGCAAATTACTTGTGAGTCTGCACTTTCTGCAACAAAGATCAGGGATCATCGTAGTATCAAGTTTTTCTTAGAATAGAACACACCTTTTTCTTGTGTTAGTTTCTTCTTTCTGCTGTTGTTTTGATTCACTTTATGATTATTCAACAGAAGCAAAGATTCTGGAGCTTATGATCTGGGAGAATTGGATCAAGCCTTTTTTTTATATCTTGATGGTCAAGCTGACCCTTCTAGTGTTCAAGACCAAAGACGTGAGCTTTTTCTCTCTCTCTCTCTCTCTCAAATGCTCTTACATAAAGGAACAACAAATAAACATGTTTCTGATTTCAACGGATCTTCTTCAATTCAGAAAGAAGAGCACTTGCTTTTTTTTTTTTTTTTTTTTTTTTCATTTCAGTTTGAAAGATTCTCTAAGGCAAGGTTTGTTTTGGGTCACAGCAAAAGCATGTTTCAGGAGATCCATATCTTATCTGCCGTATAGTACTTTGTTTGACCAAATCCTTGCAGAGAAGTGAAAAAAAATGTTGTAGAGACATTTTTGCACTTCTCAAAAAAGGAAAAAGAAAAATTGATCCTCTCTTAGTTTTCTTGTTGATTTTATTCATAATCTCCACATGTACTGAAAAAGTATACGCACATAGGGCATGGATGCTTTCTGCTTTCTCCTTCTTCTGACAGAGCTACAAATAATGCATGACAGTTTCCCACACCTCTCTTGCTTCTTATTTCTGTTCTTCTGCAATCATTTGTTTTTTCACTTCAAAAACATAACTCTTGTCTTTCAGTTCTCACAATTTCTCTGTGATCATACATATATACATATATATTACTTGTATTGATACATATATTTACTTATAATTGATGATGCTGAATTCTATTCATATATGTGTTTCGACAGAGAACTCATCATCAGGAATGAGGCCACCACCAACTCTCAATATTTTCCCATCTCAGCCTATGCACGCAGTGCCACCACCCAATTCCAAGGTACCATGATAATAATAATAATCTATGATAATATAATTATGATATATAGTAATATAATAATCATATCCCACTCTCATTTGTATATTGTTAATTTTAATGCTATGCTATGCACATCTGATCTAGATTATCCATGTGTTAGCTAGCTTCTAATATATAACATTAAATATTTTATTTTTTTCTATTTGTTAGGTTAGCATGGAGTTACCCTCCACGCAAACCAGTGGCTCCAAGAGACCAGGGTCATCCATAACCAAGCCCAACCCTCACACTGAAGCTCCCTCAGCACCTGAACCACCGAAAGCTGTAAAGGTACACGACATGTAATTTTTATCATGGATACACAAATTTATATATTTAATTTTGGAAAAATGTGTCGAAAACCGGGAACCCTCGACATATTTTTTTTCTTCCATTTTTGTTTCAACAGTTAATCACCTGTTTAATATGCATGTGTTGTATCAGCGAGAGGGAAATCGCAAGGGAGCAACCTCAAGTTCTGAGCAGGAAGCACCCAAAACACCAGATCCTAAGGTTGACATAACTATGATTAATTTTGTTTGGTGTCACATATGTTGTCCCTTCATGTACGTTGTTGTTTTGGATTTCATAATTAAAGCCGAATTAATGTGTGGTTTCAAAACGGTGTGCACAGACACTGAGAAGACTTGCTCAGAATAGAGAAGCAGCAAGAAAAAGCAGGCTCAGAAAAAAGGTGCAGTGAATTCCCCTGAAAGATTATTTGTCTCTAAAATAATGTGTGTGGTTATGCACATTTTAGGCAAGAGTTGTCAACGGGTCTCTCTTATTTAAAGTTTGAGCCATAAATTGTTATAATATGAAGAATTTATTTGTGTTTCTCTTTCTCTCTCTCCGTGTGTCTCTCTCAGGCGTACGTTCAGCAGCTAGAGTCAAGTAGAATTAAGCTTAATCAGCTAGAACAAGAGTTGCAGCGTGCAAGAGCTCAAGTAAGGAAGAACCTCTTCTCTACGGCAAAGACTTGGTGCATTCTTTGAATAGAATAATTTTGGAAAAGTACTTTTTGTTAAAATATGCTCAAAAAGTTGACGAACAAACGATTATTTCTCTTAAATACATTAGACCAGACACACACGCACTTAGTATATATATATATATATATATATATATATATTGAAGCTATAGGCTTTTGAAAAATAGCTTTTCTAATACATATATAAAATGTTATAAATGTGTTTGACATGATGGTGTTTCAATAATGCAAGTTCAAACTTGATAGCACTTATTAACAAGCAATGCGTGTTTCTATTTTAGGGCATATTAATGGGTGGAAATGCCCTTCTGGGAGGTGACCAAGGCTTTCCTATGGCTATGACTGGCATTAGCTCAGGTGATCATTCTGCTTCTTCACTTCTTTTTTCACTCTCATATTTTTAGAAAACTTTTCTTATTATCATTAACGTAACACTTTTTTTTTATAGTTTTAAGATATTATACATCTATTTAGACTTATGTATTTATCATGACAGAAAATTGTTACATTTCTTGTTTCACCCATAAACATTATATGGGTAAAATGAAACGCAAGGAATAAACTTGTAGAGTTTAGAACTAAAAACACTCGAGTTATACATAGTTTTGTGCATGAATTGCAGAGGCTGCAATGTTTGACGTGGAATATACGAGATGGTTAGAGGAGCACCAGCGTATAGTGTGCGAGCTAAGAGGTGCAGTGCAAGAACACCTCCATGAAAACGAGCTTCGATTATACGTGGACAATTGTTTGGCTCACTACGACCAAGTAATGAATCTCAAGAGCATAGTGGCCAAAACAGACGTATTCCACCTTGTTTTCGGCATGTGGAAGACCCCAGCCGAACGTTGCTTCATGTGGATCGGTGGTTTCAGACCCTCCGAACTCATCAAGGTAATAAATTAGATGTCTGTTTGTTTGTTTCTAGGAGCATACACTAGGTTGTTATATGTTGAATGTTTTTGTAACGTTAGATGTGAGTTTGGAAGAAGAAGATGATTATGTGAATCCATTGACTTGTCGGTGTGGGGCTGAATTTAATGCCATCAATGAATATGGAGTTAAAGTTATGATGAAGGGTTTGTTGCATTGGGTAGAGTTAGGCTTCATTGGGTTTCACTTGAATTTTGTGGTTGGAATGGGAGAGCAACTAAGAAAGGAAAAAGAGTTATAGCAAAGTGCATGACACGGGTCTCTATCTCTCACTGTCTTCTTCCTATGGATGAATTTAAGTTCCTCTAATTTCCATAACCTCAAGTAAACTAACAACCTTTCATTGACCATGAAATTGTGTGACACACACATACAAACAAAACCAACCTAACTCATAGACAATGACTTAACCTCTCTCTCTCTTTCTTCATTTCTTTCTTTATTTATTGATTTATTAATGTGCATTGGTTTTAGATTATTCTGGGTCAAATTGAGCCTCTCACAGAGCAACAGATACTTGGGATATGTGGGTTGCAACAATCCACACAAGAGGCAGAAGAGGCTCTTTCACAAGGGCTTGATGCCCTAAACCAATCTCTCTCGGACACTTTAACTTCAGACTCTCTCTGGTGTCCTCCAAATATGACTAACTACATGGGACAGATGGCTGTGGCAATGAACAAACTCTCCACCCTTGAAAGTTTTGCGAGACAGGTACATACATATGAATCTTGTTTTTACATAAAATAATAATGTTTGATGAATGAATGCATGTTGAATTTGTGGTTGATTTAATAATTTGGGTAAGTTTTGTGATGTTGGTAAACTGGTTTTGTGGTCCTCGTAACATTAGTACAAAATTTCCGTAACTGATCTCGTGGGGGATCAGGTAAGCTCTTTGAATTGGTATAGGGAGACCTACTCCATACTCCATACTCTCCATGAGGTGGTTATATATAATATAAATAATTTTGAAAATATTTGTGTTAATATATGTGGAACAAAATTGTATGTGCACGTGTATATTATATATGAGCATAGATTTGTAGTTTTGCTTGAAAGCGGTAGGAAAATAAAACCCTATAGCTAATATTGTAGTTGGTTGTTGTTGATTAAGACTGATTTATGGTTATTGTACAAAAAGATAGGACAAGGTTTAGTACTGAGAGTTTTGGTGTAGAAAATAGTAATTAGGGTATTGAAAAATTGTTTTTGATGGGTAAAATGTGAGGATAATAATAGATATAAATGCATTTAACGTCGAATTCCTAAGTTAGTACTAATCAACAAGTGTAGCATTGGTCACGTACACGTGAGTCTAAGGAAAAATGTGGTCCCTCGTTGATGTTCCTCGTGGAAAGATACGTTCTGAATTCCATACCTATGTGATGTCATGGTCGTAACTGTAACTTGAAGACACAACATACATACATACACACCCTTCACCATAGCTTTCTTTTTTGGCCATTTATGAAAACACACACACGCACACACTCGCATGACCTACCATAGAATATTTAAATAAAATATTTAAAATGAGTTTATAAGTATGAACATGTTTGATCCTGAAATTTCCACTACAAACAAGGGAAAAAAGGAAAAAGATGTGTAAAACTTCTCTGTGACGTTCATGGTCACTGGGTCGGTTCACCAACTATGCTTAAGTTCAATGATTAATTATTGATTTTAATTACAAGTCTTCGAAGAACACGTTTGAAACTATGGTAAAGTAAGAAAAAAAACAGAAAAAAAAAAAACACCTTAGGTAGCCAACAACATCATCATCATGATTATAAAATAGATTTTGTCACAAGAAACCTTTCCCATTAATTAATCTGTGTCTCAGTTTGACCGATTTGTAGTTTCTGTTTAACTATTACTAAAGAATTTTGTTTCCTTTCAATCCTTTAAAACTGTCAAATAATTAAATAAAAAAATGTATTCTTTATCTTTTTCTTAGTTGACTGCAATTTTTTTATGAATTGATAACGTTTAATTAGGGGTGCCGATAACAATAATATAGCGGGGGCAAAAACTGAAGATTTAATTGTTTAATCTAATGCTACTAGCAACAAAGTTGACTAGAAAAAAAAAACATGGTCCAAGATTTTAGTGTGATTGATTGATTTGATTTGATTATCATTCTTGTTGTTGTTGTCATTTATAGGATTCAGAAATTAATCCAACGTGTCATAAGGTAGAAAAATAACATTCAGCCTCTTTATGTTTCCACTTTCTAGTGCTCTTAAAGGAAAAAGGTCCCAATCCAATGTTGTCCTTATGCTAAAACTTCTTAAGTATTCTTTTGCCTAAGTTTTAGCTAACTAGACTATAAATCATATTAATTAATAAATTAGTGGGGATAATTTGCTATTAGACAACAAATAAAGGCATCATTATTAGAATTCTAAATTCCTCACATATGACGTGTGATCACTAGAATCACTTATATATCTTCAGTAGTTCAACAAAGTTTCACTTATATTTTATTTTTATAAATCTAAAATACAACGAGTTTATATTATTCAATTTTTTGTTCAAGTTTCATTAACTCTGAAAAATGTATGACATAAAATTGATATGTTCTATTTGAAATAAATAAATTAAAATCCATTTATTACACATATTGGTTAATTAAGGGCATCAAACTTTACTAATCTTCCAATAATTTTCCTAAAACCTCCTTATAAAAAAAAGTTACAAAATAATGATGATGAAATAAAGGATTAGTACGTATTAATCAAAATTCAGACATTTTAAGGACAACATCCTTAAATAAAGTAAAATCCGTTCATAAATTTTTTAGAAAGAATTGTTTTTGTGTGATAGAATGAAATATATTATTGAATGCTTTGTTTTAAAAGCATTTAAAGGATTTAATAATCGAAAACAGTGCATTTGATGCATGGAATAAAAGAATAAAAAAAAGTCAAAGATATTTATTAGTAGAGTATTAGGAAAAAGTTGATTTTTTTTTTGTGTGATTAACTTGCAGGCTGATAATCTGAGGCACCAAACCATTCACCGTCTGCAGCAACTGCTAACCACGCGCCAAGCCGCAAGGTGTTTGGTGGCCATTTCTGAGTACTTCCATCGTCTTCGAGCTCTGAGTTCTCTCTGGTTCACGCGCCCTCGCCAAGACTAGTTTCAAATAACTTTATATGACCTTGTAGCTTCTTTCTTCGTTTCTTCTCTTAAATATTCTCCTAAGTTCCTTCATTCTCACCCACCTTCTCCATCTCTCATAGACTCAATTAACAAAATCAGATTAATTAGAATAGTAGTTATCATATTCAATATATTTTGTATCAATTACTCATATATATAATAATTTGAACGAAAATACTTATGACTGAAATATAAAAAATATTTACATGACTGCCATTTTTTTAGTGGGAAATAAATAGTGAAAAATGGAAAACATATATTTGAGGAGAAAGGTCATTTGATACTATTTCACAATTTATATAAAAATAAAATAGTTTTAACAAAAATTAATTTTTATATTTTTAGAAAAAAGAGAAAGTAAATAATTATGAGAGATAATATCAAATAGTAATAAAAAAAAAGAATGATTTTGAAATACCTTTGTCCTTTGATTAAAAGATAAGAAGAGAAGATTTTGGTTTGTGTAGAAATGTGTGCTGATAAGAATATTATCTTATAAGAAGAAGAAAAAGGAAAGTTGAAGAGTTGAACTGAATTTTCTACGTGCTCATCAATGGTTGCATTGCATGCATAACTTGTTATCGTCTCTTTCATTTATGAACATAAAGACTTTGGTCAATTTATGATTCCTTTAACTGCTTTTTGTGTAATGAACAAATGTATTTATTATGGTGATACTTGGCATGTAAATTAACACGCAGCAGCTTCTCATGTCAGAAAATTCATTGATGGAAAATTACAATTTTTATATGAAGTTTCAAATCAAGGAAGATTATTGTGAAAAAAAAAAACACACAAGTGTCATGAATAGAAAATTAAAACTTAAAAATTGAATATGGAAATTAACAAGGCATTTCCTATTTAGAACAACAAGCAGAAAGAATAAAGAGAATTTGGAATATTTCTTTTGATTGAATATAGTAAGTATTAGAAGTGAATTTTTAAGTCTAACTTATTTTATGCAGTTACTGTTCTGTTTCTGTGATCAAATAAATTTATTTTAATATGTTATTTATTAGGGATAGTGGTTTGAAGTCTAAGTTAGCACGCACCCATGAATTTAGCATGAAATTGTGGAAGTGGAGTTAAAATCTGTAACTGTTGTGTATGGCTTTAAAAGTCAATCTTTCCCGATTAATAAAATGTGAGTTGACAGTACATACAAATATATTTCTCTATTCTGCTGTGTTTAACAATTGGTATCAGAGCTCCTACCTAGGGGCCTGATCCAATATTTCCTTGAGTGTGTGAGAGAAACAGTCGGTGAGGAA
>Ga0214542_1011615_pt1 | contig 11937 bp, 4 predicted proteins | sample CNSS1metaG_FD_160096 | JGI IMG/M metagenome (GOLD analysis project Ga0214542, IMG submission 160096) | Root nodule microbial communities from cowpea collected in UCLA plant growth center, Los Angeles, California, USA - CNSS1 | ecosystem: Host-associated > Plants > Roots > Nodule | place: USA...
GTCAAGTCAACTATAGTCAACAAGTCAAACCTAGTCAAAGGTCAACAAGTCAACTAAAGTTGATTCAACTAAGTCAACTTTGGGAATCAAAAATAACAAACACAAATGAAAGGGATGAAGGATTAGTTAACTTCCTTTCTAAATATTCTTAGTCTTCTTAAGCATGTGCCTCCATCCTTGGTTGGGGTCAATCCTTCATCAAGTTTACTAGCCTAGTTTAAGTGTTTTTCTTTGGTTATGAAGAGCTAACTTGTGTAACTTAATTTAATGCAACAAGAGTAACGCAAGAACAACTAAAGGGAGTTAATTGGTTGCGGATCAAGAGCAAAGAAGGGGAAAACAATAGCAATAAAGTAATTCTGCATTAGTTTTGGTCAAAATTTTGAAGAGTTGACTTTGGGTTGACTTTTTGCAAACCAACTCCTAGCTTTATGCCAATTGTGGGAAACATAAAGGAACATCGAAATAGATTTGCTGGAAGCTGGGAAACCTCTGAGAGAGGGTTGGAGGTTGATCAAATCAAGCATCTCATGTTACACTTGATTAGTTAACTAGTTTAGTTAGTTTAAGTAGATATCATGTGTGGTTTAGTAATTCGGCTTAACTTTGATAATATACTACGATTTTTATGTTAGATGATGTAGAGTAGTGGGTTTTGATCTAAGAAGTTTAAAATTCTATAATTTTATATGTTGGCATTAGTTTTAAATAAGCTTAGTCTAGAATAGAATAAGAAAAAACTTAGTTAGATAGTTCCTTTGTAAACTAGTTCACTAATATGAGTTTTGTGACTTTGGTGCCGGTTCACACATGTAATGTAGATGTTTAGTGTTAATTCAAATGAGGAAAATCCCATATGGCAGCAAATGCAGAATCTGAAGAAGAGTTTGAGGCCATCACATGCAAATGCTAGGTTTTTGGAGGCTCTAGGAGGCACATTTTGTGGCTTAATGAAGATCAAGGTGACGCTTGGAGTCCCTTAATCATTGCTAGCTGGACTAGATTTCATTGAAACTTAGTGAAGTGATAGTCTAGTTTTGCGTTAGTTAGCTTAGTGAGTTTTAAGTAGTTTTTATAGTGAGGAATTAGGTTAGTTAACTAGTTGTAGTTACGAGATGAGGCTTAGTGTATATAAGATAGAAAAACTCACTCACCAAAAAGAACACACTTCCACATATCATAAATTATTCTCCATCTTCTCTCATTTCTCTCATCTTCACTCACGGTTCTTCTTCACTTTTCACTCGAAGATCAAGAGCTTTGGTTAGAGCAAGGCTCAAAAACTCCAAGCTTGTGTGGTACTTTTGGTATTACATTTCATTGTTCTTGTAATTCCGTTTTCCACCGTTTAATCCATCAAATTCTTGTTTTGTTTTCAATTTCTAGTAAATTCATCATGTGCTTTATTGTTCTATGTTTCTCCACTACAAGCACTTCTTAAATCTGTTTCTGGATCAAGATTTCTTCCTAACCTATTAGATTGAGGTTATGGATTTATGCTTTTGATCTAGTGTATCCAAAAGACTACAATTCATCACAGTTTTGGTATGAACGTGATTAATCGGAAGAAATATTGAGAAAAATGCAAATTTAATTGTTCTATTTGTATATTCTTGATGCTTGAGTGTTTGTATAGATTTTGTTTGGTTATGGACGTGATTCACAACTTGTTTCAACTTAAATTCCGCGTTTTGAACCAAAATCAGTAAATCAGAGAATGAGGTAGTTAATTCCATTAATGTTCATCTAAAAATTATTTAATTCATGTTCTTAGTTTGTGTTTGTATTTGTTTTAGTTTGGTAATAATTCCTTAGGTCTTTTCGAACCAATCTGCATTGGTTATTCATTTTAAAACATCACAAAAAACAAAAATTGAATGAGTTTATCTGCATCAATGTTTTTGTAGTTAGGTTTCTACGTTTATGATCTTTGTGTGTAGTTCATCAAATTGATTCATTCTAGTTCTTATGTTTAATTGGAGTTAAATATCCAACTGTTTTGCATCATATCTTCATTCATTCCATCACTCTAGCATGAAATTCAACCATGGCATGTGTCTACACATGAACATGCCATTGTTTTATTTTAATTTCTTATTTTTTTGGTTAGTTGATTATGTTCATTTCTTTAGGTCCTGTTTAGCTATAGAAACATGTTTTAGAAGTTCTTAATCATTTCATTCATTTTCTACATCTTTTCTTATTGAATTTTCATCATTAGTTGTCAACACTTCCTTCATAAGTTCATCATCTTCGTACATGCATCTATTTTCATCATTTAGATTAATATATAGTTTAGAGTAGTTTAGTAGTAAAATTTCACCACCATAATTTACATACAAGCATTTGCATATTAAATTGGTCGTGTCCAAGGATTGATACCAAGGTTTGCCCTATATTGCATTATTAGGGGAAATTGGTTTTGACTAGAGTATTTAAGCGACAAAAGACTTTATCATACATACAATTCATACTAATTATCACAATTATATAAACATATTTTCATCATTGAACTTACACTAGTGCATATTATTGTTTTTAACTTGCCTTATATGCCTCGGTTATCCAAGAACCGAAGCATATAATGGCGCGGTGACATTTTTGCAATTATAGCCAACTTTTATGCCTCTGTTCAATAAAAATTGGTGCCAAAAGCAATCATATGCCTCGATTATTAATTGAACTGAGGCCATAGAGTTTATTTAGGGCTCAAATCACGAACCCCTTTTTCTTCTTCTTCTTCCCCGCGCTCTCCATTTCTCTCTGCAACTCATTTCTCTCGTCTCTCTCCCTGCAACCTGCACCTCCACCGTCGCTGCCTCCACGCTGCTCCAGCCACCATCGCGTCACCTCTGTTGGTTCGTTGCACCTCCATTTCCTGCACCTCCATTTCGTGCACAGCCATTTCCTACACCTCTTTCTCTGTCTTTCAGCCACCGTCACGCCACTATTCCTCCAAGGTAAGTTTTCAACGTGTTTTCCTTTCGTTTTTCGTTTTGTATTTATTTATTTTCAATTTTGGTTATTGCAAGAATTGATTTGCATTGGGTTTGAAATTGTGTGGAGTGTTTTGAGTAATTTTGTAAGAGAATTGGGTTTGAACTAAAGAGCATTGGGTCTAAATTTAAGAGCATTGGGTTTGAAATTTAGAGCATTGAGTATGAATTTAAGAAAATTGTAACAACACTATAATTCAATAGGTAATATATTTTGTTAAGGTTTTTGTTATTTTTGCTATTTTCTGTTATTTATGACCTTCTCTTGTGTTTTTTATTGTCTCTTGTAGCTCTCGAAAACGTGGTTAGCGTTGCATTGCATCATCTTCCATTGTCATTCGCTTTTTACGCTCCCAGGTTCCTAATTCTAATATTTTCCTATGATTTTGTAGTTTGTTATGTAGTAGTTTTATATTTTATACATTTGGTTAATTATTTATTTAACTATGTTGTTTGATTTTCCTATAGTGTGAGTTAACCTTAGTTTTCCGTTTGAGATTCAATACAAAAATTATGTATTGTCCCCAAGTTTTCATTTTGAAGAAGCTACATTTTTCTAAAAATTAATATAAGGGGATACAATACTAATAATTTAAATGTATTGAATCTTGAATTGTTCGATTGGACAGTTTAAGAAGATTAATCACTTTCTAGTAGTTTATTAGTGCATATATATTTTAAAATACATATCCTAAAATTCATGAATATTTGTCAACTGTGTTTTGTATTTATCTTCGGGTGCATATTTGATTGTGGTTGATAATCACTTTCATTTCGTGTATCTTGAAGGCCAATGCGAAATGCTGGCAAAATTTCGTGAAATTTAAGTTATGTATTTTAAAAGTAATATGTACCAATAAAATAAAGAAAGTGAATATTCTTGAATGGGATAGGGTCACACCTTGATTACGACATGAGCATTGATTCAAAGATTACTGAAATTTTTCACGCAATTTCAGTATATGTACGTATGGACCGAGATTGGATTAATTTACCACGTATAAATGCTGATTATGAGAATGGAGTAAGAGAATTTATAAAATTTACGCAACGTTATGAGGGTAGAAGTGATGATGAGGTGAAGTTCAGATGTCCTTATGTCAATTATTTGAATGGGAGAAAGTTGAATACAACTAAGTTAGGGAACATCTTATTTGTAATGGTTCCTTAGAAGTTATACAATATGGACATGGCATAGAGAATTAATAGACCTTCCAATGTTTCTCAAACTCAACATGTTGTCGATTCCACCATGAAAGAGCGACGGGAAGAGCGAGTGGAAGAAGACAATATGAAGGACATGATACGAGATGTTGACGCAGAAGCTTTTGCACAAGCGCATGTGTATGAGACGATGTCTACTGATGTGGAAATTTCGTTGTATGTCAGTTCAACTAAGTTCACGCGATTATCAACAGTTTTAAGACTTATAAATTTGAAAGCGACCAATGGTTGGACAGATAAAAGCTTTACAGAATTGTTCGTGCTCTTGAATGAAATGCTTCCCAAGGGAAATACTCTACCTACTCGAAACTATGACGCCAAGAAAATTCTTTGTCCAATGGGTATGTCCTAATGTTTGCATATTATACAAAAAAGAATTTGAAGATTTGAAAAAATATCCAAAGTGTGGGTCATCACGGTACATGAAGAAAAGAAACAGTGAAGATAGTGGTCAAATAAAGAAGGAAGGATATGCCTTGAAAGTAGTCTGGTACCTTCCAATTGTGCCTAGACTTAAACATTTGTTTGCAAATCCTAAAGACGCTAAAAACCTTAGAAGGCATGCAATTGAGAGAAGATGTGACTGACTGCTTTGTCATGAAGAAGTTAATAAAGTACATCATGTATTTGGGAAAACATCTAAGAAGTCATCTGCATCGAGCCCTTAAAAAAAATCAATATTCTTTAATCTTCCATATTAGTCAAAGTTACAAGTTAGGCATAGCATAGATGTGGGAATGATAATAAAACAGAAAATGTATTTTAAAAAAAGTACAATAGGCCTCAGTTTTTACCATAACCGAAGAAAAAATGTTGTTTATGGCCTCGGTTCTTACCATAACTGAGGCCAAATGTTCTGCGAAGTTTTAAATTAATTAAAAATTTTGTGAACCTATGGCTTTGGTTCGTCTAGATCCGAGGCAGAAAAGGGTCTTTATGGCTTCAGTTGACACCCGAGGCCAAAAGTCATCCCTTTTTGGCCTCGCCCCTCAGTTTTAAAATCGAGGCAAAATAACAAAAACAATCGGCACTAAAAGCTCTTACTGCACTAGTGTTTGTATACATAATGTCATTTGAGCGAAGAATTTTCGCTTGAGAGACATCCACTATCCACTTAAGTTTCAGAGTAAGTCATACTAAAAATAAAGTCTTTCCTCCTTCTAATTTTTGCTTAAACAAACATCCTTCATTGAACGAAACTCTTCACTAAAGGAAAAAAAAATTGTGTACACTTAAGTTTTTAATTGAGCGACTAGTAGTCGCATGAGCAGAAGTCATGGCGAGAACAAAAGTTTGTCTCTCTTACATTTTCACTTGAGTGAAAAATTGGAGCTTGACAAAAAATACTAGAAATATGAAATGTTCAAAACATGACCCAAAATTAAGTAAATTCAGCTTACAAGATATTAACCAATCCAGCATGAGTATAATGTGCATACATGGACTCAAATTCCACACACGAAAAACAAACGTTTCCACATATTCAAAATCCAATCTAACCATTCTCAACCATTTCGATTTAATTTAAAGCCTAATATATACTTGTTGTATAGTTCATAATATCAACAATTTTTGTTCAAAATAATCATTTCTACTTCATAAACTAATACACCAATTTTCTTATATTTTCAACTACTACTAACATTCCAAATCTACTTGAAATATAGTAAATAAATTCCAAATCCTTAAGAAAAGATTCCAAAATTAAGTGGAGCTAGGGAAATTCTAACTTGCTTATTGGGACGTTCACAAACATAACACATCACTATCAACCTAAACTAGTAGTGATTAATCTAATTGATTCAAATCTCATATATATGTAAGGCCTATACTCAACCCATGAAAATCACATAGAAAGAGAACTTTGATATATGAGGAAAAGAAAAAAAACTTACTCTAAAACAAAATTTGATTGATTGGATCATCTTTATTCTCGCTATCTTCTATAAAGCAACTTTTTCTAAAAAATATAAGAAATGAATTCATAAATTCAGAGAGAAAACAAAAAGAATATAATAAAAGAATTTAGAGAGGGAACATAAGTTGAAATTCTAATTTATATAACTAATTTTATTTTTTAAACCATCCTTATTAAATATTAAAATTGACTTATATATGATTAATTTTTTTAAGAAAAAGAGAAATTCATGTTTAGAAAATCTAAAACACAATAATAAGTATTTCTAGTGACCAAGGTTGAATCAAGGTTGTACTCTCTCGTTATAAAAATATATATATATAATAATCCAAGTGAGTTTTCCTTTATTTGAATCTATTTCTTCCAATTTTGCATTCTGTCAAAATTTATTTTATTGCTCACTTATTTCTTATGTTGGATTCCATTTTCAAATCTGTGAATATTTTACGCTCTATTGAAGTAGACATTTTATTTCATCTTACTTTCATTTCATTCTTCAATAAATATTTAAAATAAATTGCCTCCACTCAGTCAGTATCTATAACCACCATTTCCTTTTGTGAAAGAATAGAAAGATGTCTTGCTTGTTATAGGGATTGGGGGAATGCAAGAGAATATATACACTTGCATTCTTGTCAATTCGATATTGTCAACATAAAATATTGAAATACATATTTTCAATTTGTTAATTTTAAATAGCAAGGAGATAATGTTTTCTCATCAATACAATGAATACCAAACATACCACTGCTTTCGCAAAATGAAAATAAGGAGAATTTGTATTCACTTGAAACTAACAACACATTAGACTTAATATAGCTACATCTTTCACAATATTTCTGGAAGTATATGTATATATTACAAAAGAAATCATATACTATCTAGCGTCACTTTTATAACATGCTACATTATCTATAATTCTATATAAAGAATGAATTGTTATCAATTTAAATGCTAAATTATAATTTTATATTAGTATATTATATTTTAATTATAATATATTTTAAGAAAAGTATGCACTCCATTATATATATATATATATATATATATATATATATATATATATATATATATATATGAGGCATGGAATAATTTTATATATTAATATAAAATTTAGTATATATAATATAAATTAAAAAAAACTTTTATGTAAGATAAATTTTGAAAAAAAATGATTGAAGCCAAAAAGTAATTATGAGATAATTATACAAAGAAATTTTCGTAATCAGTTAAAAGACTCCAACTTTTAAAGAAGATAAGTTAATTAAAACACGGTAATTATGAGTATAGATATATTTAATTTTCAAAAGCAGTCAATTTTAATTTTATACATACCACTATCAAATTCCTATATATAGCATACAATTTCAGTTTAAAATTTTAAAGCATTAATATATTCTCTTAGTTGTTTACATAATTTTTGTGACTTGTTAAATCAATCAATATTCTTTAGTATCGAGATGTGTCACAATAAATCATTACATATTAGAAAAATTAAAGTCACGTGATTCAAAGATTTAACATCAATTTTCTATGGACAGTGTTCTTAGTTAGTATAAAGAAAGAAGATATGAAGGAATCTTCAAGATTTGTATAAGATGTAACACACTGGACATCAAATTATGTCTCATTTTTCTTTTCAAGACTCGGTTTTGTGTATTATATTAGCATTGGCTTTAGAAGATTAAAAAAAAAAGTATTAATTACTGGATAAGAATCTCACATTACATGAACAACTTAGAGGATATCTCAAATCAAAGAAGGTTAAACGTATCCATCAAGAATCCAAATATTCAAGGGATATGAACAAATTGTAACAAAAGATTATGTTCAGGTTCTTAATTTGTGATATTGTGCCGATTCGTGTATACTTTACTCTATGTAATCAAATATATAAAAAGAATGGTATTGAGTACACTAAAACCATTATAAAATTGTTGGGTATATTAACCACCACTAAATAGTATCGGTAAAGGAAACAGTCACACTAATTTTAACACGATACAAAATAAAATGTAACTAATAAAATGGGTTAATCCACTCTTACAGAAAGTGTAATACCTCATTTAATTAATAACGTTAATTAAAGAAAATGTCATCCAGAATAATATCGAAAACAAAGGTCTGGAGTATAGACACTACTCCTAACATTTAACCAATAGAAATCTGAATAGAAATTTAGGCACACCAAGATGCCAGTAACCAAAGTGGAGTAAGAGTATACAGTATTCAAAATAATTGCCCAAGGGGGCAGACAAGTACATGGGCTACAACCCTAAAAGAAACTTGGACGGCAGAATCCAACCCAAAGCTAAGCAGCGGAGTCTCCATTATCATGTTGACAATGAGAAGTTCTCGCATCTGCTCACATCAATAAATTGATGATCATCGAACACCACACATACAGAACATACAACAAGCAGATAGGGTAAGCTAGAGTAGAAAATGATTTTTATCATACCAATGCATACAACTTTCATAGCCAAAGATACCAATATCAACCAATCATGTTATGACATGCAACCAATACACTAAGACTCAAGACACGACTCATCCGGATACATATAATTAGTCGGATTCAGCGGATGCTTACACTTGTGGTGGATTTCCGTGCTCTACCGAGCTGCTCTCCCTCAAGCTAAGTGTTACAATGTCTCTTTAGAGTGTTAGGATGCAACCTTACCTTGAATCCTTACTAAATTATATAGATGGGGCACCACCATGAACTCCCACTAACAAGGGTCATGGAATTACGTCCCGACCAACTAAGGTACCACCATGAAGTCTCACCTAGAGGGTCATGGAATTACGTCCTAACTAAATGAGGAACCACCACGAAACTATCATGGAATTACGTCCTAACCAACCCAATCATCATACTTCCAACAATCAATATAGAATCATTTATCATGCCAAAACCATGCCACTTTGATAACCAACCATCTCATACAAGTCACATGCCAAGGTCATGTTAAACTTATCAATCACAGACCATAAACCATTCTACTCATACCCATTCACCTAATTCATGCTTTTAAAAGTAATTGAATCAATCCACAAGTTCAAGTTAAAGTAAGGAATTAAAATTCTGCAGCAATTATCGCTTAAGCTAGACTGATCTCGCTTAAGCTAGACTGGTCTCGCTTAAGCTAGACTGGTCTCACTTATGCTAGAAATTCTCGCTTAAACTAGACTAATCTCGCTTAAGCTAGAAATCTCTCGCTTAAGCTAAATTGATAGATTTTCACTGGTTTCAACATGTAAAAACACAAAAATTTAAGAAAACATAAGCACGTTGTATAAACGTTGGCATCATATTTCATGCTTTAAAAGGGTAAACAAATTAATCATGGGAGCATACAAGTATTTAAACAACTCTGCTGTCAATCTCGCTCAAGCTAAGGAGCTCTCGCTCAGGCGATAGGGGTCTCTCGTTCAAGCGAAAAGAAAAGATTTCGCTTAAGCGAGATTGAAAACAGAGAGTACTTCTAGTTCTCGCTCAAACTAGACCATCTCGCTCAAGCGAAAGGCCTTCGCTTAGGCAAGCACTCGAAACCAAAGGGGGCGAGTTACTACCATTCTCGCTTAGGCGAGAGCTCCTCGCTTAGGCGAGAGCTTCCCATTTGGGTGAGAAACAACTCACTTAGGCGAGCATAGCAGATCTCACCTGCTCTCATGCATGCAAAGCCAAAAAAAATCATCCAGAAACAGTACACATATTATTTTCACACATCAAAAGCACATCAAATCATCAAGAGCACCCAATAGAACCAAAACAGACACGTTAATTATAAAAGCATGAAAAATCCTAGCTTCCCTCATCTAGACAGATGCTAGTGGAAAGCACTGACACCTACGACAACGAACCCAACAGCTCTAGGAGCATACTCAAGAGCTGAGAATAGTGGCACAGAATGAAAACGGGATTACAACGGTGAACCCTAACAGGAACCACGAAAACAAGCTGGAGAAGAAAGAGCATGAGCGGAAGAACAACTTACGTGGAGCAGAGAATGAGGTTGAGCTGACTTGAATCTAAATGAGCTTCGAACCCTAGCTGAGCTTCAAATCCTAGCAGAGCACTGTTTGAGGGGAAAAGAGAAGAGGAGTAAGGTGACTGATTGTGCAAAGTGGGTAGAACATGATAGTGTTAGGTTGGTTTAGGGGTTTTGGGATGCCCTATGGGCCAGCCTTAGGCCCAACTGACTAAGAGAGGCCCTTAAATTTTAGGACAGAATTAAAGTGGGTCTTACATAAACAAATTAATTATCTAATAACAATTATAATAAAATTAAATATCGTATGACTAAGTCAATAAAATATTTTTTTATTAATATAAACGTTAATTTAACTAAAGTAGGAGAAATAAATGAAAATTAAAAACATTAATAAAAGAGTGAGTCAAATCTAATTTAAATGGACATAAGCTAATAAAAATAATAATAACATTAAACATTGTGTGATCCGACCGAACCTCATAAGATAATGTTTCATTAATATAAATGTTAAGTGAAACTATGTGGGAAAAAATAATAAATACAAAAATATTAACCATACTGCAAAATAGAGAAAATAAATAAAAACTAAAAAAATTAGTCAAACTCAAACTTACTTTAAATGAACGTCAATTAATAAAAAATAATAACATTAAACTTTGTGTGGGTCAAACAAATGCTACAAAATAACTTTTTATTAATATAAGTTTTGGTCTAGAAAAAAGTAAGTAGAAGAAATAAATAAAAAATTAAAAAAATTAGTAAAATGTAACACCCTAGGTAGATATTACTTGATAAAGCAAATATTATTTAATTTCTTTTGGAATTAAAATAATAGATAAAGTTCCCAGCGCGGAAATTTTTTTAAATTATATCGCTGCAATTCAAATACACTAATGCATCCTTATTACAAGTCCATAGTAGAGAAAAACATCATAAAAGCTTATTACAAAATTTTTGAAATTAAAACATAAAGTAAACTCCCCATAGTCTGCCTTGCTCTGTCTCTAGGCATAAACGTCCTCACCTAGATTCACATATGCTCACGCGTGACAAGTCACACGATCATCACCAAAGACAAACAAAAAGGGTGAGCTGAGAAAAAAAATAACAAAATAATTAAATAATGAGAATTAACCCTTACCCAATCTATCTTAGCCAATTTTTAGTTCATTGACTCCATTATAACATTCCACTCCAATCTCATAACCTATATGAGAAAGATCCATTCACAACTTTGATCCTTAGGAATTATCATGCTTCCACGAACCTACCTGCTTGTGGTTCAATTCTACGGACCTCCTCGACCGTAGTCCAACTCTACGAACCTGCCCGCTCGTAGTGTAACATGCGTGAACACCTACTATGAACCTCCTCGTTCAAAGCAGCCTTAGGTGTGAGCACGGAACATACGAACCTCTCCTCTCGTATTCCCACATAAAAGTACAAAAGATACAAATCTCTCCACCCGCATCAAACACACATTTCCAAAATCTGTTACGAACCTCCCCGCTTGTAACTAATCCAGTGATGAAGGATTATCTTGTTTCCTTTTAGATTTATGAATATGGTGGAGTTGTTTAAGAAAGCTTTTTGAAAATTCCCACTGAACATTAAGATAGCATGTTATCTAGATGTGAAGGTTCATTACTCAAGCTCATGAAAGGAAGAAGAGAATTGGATTCAAGCTTAAACACACACGGCAATAACAACACTTAAAGAGCAAAATGAAAGAAGAAACAATAAAAATGGAAAGCATAGAAGATGAAGAATGGAAGAAGCACGCCACTCATAGGGGGGATCT
>Ga0214542_1011618_pt1 | contig 11935 bp, 8 predicted proteins | sample CNSS1metaG_FD_160096 | JGI IMG/M metagenome (GOLD analysis project Ga0214542, IMG submission 160096) | Root nodule microbial communities from cowpea collected in UCLA plant growth center, Los Angeles, California, USA - CNSS1 | ecosystem: Host-associated > Plants > Roots > Nodule | place: USA...
TGGAAAGGAACCTTCACATCTAGATAGCTTGCTATCTTAATGTCCAGTGGGGATTTCCTTGGTTTTCTTAATCAACTCACACCATATTCAATAATCTTAAAAAGGAACAAGATAATCCTTCATCAAATGCTCACACCAAATTTCCAATATCACAAGGCAGTTACTCGGGATCAGTACATGCTCACACCATCCATTCTAAGCCACAACTCAAGGAATGTCTGACCTATACAAGATCAGTACACGCTCAAACTAGGTCGCAGGGATTTCAATGCTTCCACGAACCTGCCCGCTCGTGGTCCAACTCTACAAACCTCCTCGCTCGTAGTCCAACCTTACGGACCTCCCCGCCCGTAGTCTAACACGCATGATCCATCCAACTATGAACCTCCCCACTCGTAGTAACTCTCTAGTGTGAGCACACAAGAGTATCATTAATATGAACCTCCCCACTCGTATCCTCACACGAGAGTATCATTAATATGAACTTCCCCGCTCATATAATCATGCGTTCCATCACCAAATCACGAACCTACCAGCTCGTTATGCAATCAAGCATACTCTAGCCTAGGTTCGACATTTCAATTAAGCAACTTGCAACAAAAACAACCAAAACAGCACATTGCACCCTACACTATTGCCTAGCGCTGCCTAAGCACCGCTAAGCGAAATTCTTGTGCAAACCACCTGGTAGTCTCAACATGTCGTCGGGTGCCGCTCGTCCCAAAGACGTCCCTTGTTCACCTATCGCTTGGTGGTCCATTCTGCATCGTCAAGCGTTACACCAATAGCGTGACAACTTCTAATTTGTGCACCCAATGCATGTCTTAACACCTAAAATCTCTCAAGCACAAATCCATACTACCAATTTACATGTCTATACATTATACGTAACTCAAATGTACATGATCACACATCATATACATCAATCATATATGATCACATGTATCCACCAACTTAAACCATGTTAACACTTAAATTAAACCAATAAGCAACCATGCTCATATAATAAATAAAACTATAATCACAACTGTTAAAAATAAAAAATCAAAACATTTTAACTTTTATACACATATAATATTATATTGAAATAATATTAAGAACCAACACCTTAACTTTAACACATCCTATACATTATATAATATTCACGCAACAACTAACATGTACTTAAAAAAATAAATCAACTTCCAGTAAATCCAACTTTTAAATACCACATGGTATTCCAAATTTAGTCAAAATAATTTTTATTCACACATCCTTTATTATATATTTAATTATATCATAGTAAAATTGTCACTTTATCATTACTACATTTCACATCATTTGCACATTGCCTTTTAAATAGACTGATCATCATTGTAATTATAAAATGATACTACCTACATGAAAATATAAAACCCAATTATCAACAATGTGTTTCAAAAGCATACTTAGTTTTATTGTATCTTAATTATTAATTACATCATCACTTTTCTTTTATAAATTAAAGTTTTGATTCCAATATACAGTTGATAAAGGATTGTCTCGGATTTGGGGTGAAATTCGTTTAGAACGAAAATAGGTATGAACCCTATAACAAATGGGGAAAAATGGAGGACGTCGATTTGGGGTAATTCACGCCACTTGGAGGAGATTCCAAGTTAAGTGAGGAAGATCCGCCACTTTGAATCGGAGATTCAAAGATAAGGATCGGTGGTTCTGAAGAGAACCTCGAGACTTGAGAGAAAATTCATTGTTTCATAAAACTCAAATCTGAATACAAATGTGTCTCACAATGACTTATATACTCTGGGCCGAAACACCAAAAGGCCCAACACAACTAAAGGTCCGATAAAGCCCAGACAAAAACATTACAAAACTTATAAAAGAGTTCATATTCTACAATCTGAAACTAATCCGAGATCTCTTTTTGAAAGTTTTGGACATGATTTCATCAATTGCTCTAAAATCCCTGACGATCCTGAACCATTCCTCCATCAACGGTATAAGGAATAAATTTGCTATTATGTATATGATATCCCTAAATTTATCACTACTCTAACATTAACAATATTCTTTCTCTTAATTCCGCCAGCCTAGTAATTATTTACGAACTCATTATACTATCCATACTCCATGTATATCACACTTAAAATTGCAGATCATCATATTAACTTGTAATTAAAACCTCTAAACCGTTTATTTTTTTCACCTTAAAGTGCTGAACCAAAAATTAATTCACATTAACTTTTTATTCCACTATTTCTCTTTTAAATCCAAATATTTGTTACTCTACCTCTCTCTACATCCAAATGCCTACATCATCCCAATTCACTGTAACCTTTATCTTCCACGTAGATGCACCAAGAACACGTCAAAATTCAATTCAAATGTTTATATCCAATTAAATTTCACTAGAGTTTGAGCTAGAAATCCAAGATTTATCTCTTAAGAACTTTCACTAGAAAACCAACCCTCAAATTTCCATAAGGTGAAATTTATATTTCCTATTCTCCAAACCTAAAATTCATATCTCCTCCGAATTCAATGAACCCTAACTTTTTATAATTGTTCTAATACATTTTTATAAGAAATGACATTTATTATTTTGTAATCCTCAATCCATCACCCTCACTGCACATTTATTTATCCAACTTTCCATTTCACCAATTTAATTTGCACCATAAAAGCAACTGTACTATATCGGTGAATTGAACCCGTTAACATATTATACATTACTCAGACTAAATAAACTATGACTCATTATCAGTGACGGATTTTGACCAAAAGTGTCGGAGGGGTCAAAGTAATATAATTTTGAGATCATTAGATTTGATCATTAATATAATGTTTCAAAAAATGACTTCTCTAACCGAACATTTTTTATCATTAGTATAATGCTTCAAAATATAATATGTGAAGAGGTAGAATCTATCTTATTTTAGTCAATAATTTCCTTTTCATCACTCTTAAATGATTAATTTATTCTTCCATTCTTTATCAATATACCTATTTTGTAAATAATACTAAAAAATAATTGATCATAATCTAATAAAAAATTAAGACACGTAATTATTAAAAGAAAAATATATTCATTATTATTAATACATAATACATTATTATTTTTTTCTATATTCATAAAAAAAATGAATACATAAAAAGCTGATGAGATAAAAAAAAATGTTTCATTATCAAGTAAGACAAGAGATGGGAAAGGAAGAGGATAAATGAGAAATATAATGAGTTTATGTCTAACTTTTTTTTTCTTTAAAAACAAAAAGAAGACATATGAGAGTGGGAGATTATTACAATTTGTGAAAAACTAAAAAGACAATGAAAAGGAAAATAAAAATTATGTTAATAAATATTTGGTTTAATTACTCCTTTGATTCATGCTTTCGTTTAACAATGTTAAGTTGGTCCTCCAATTTTTTTTAGTCTCAATTTGGTCCCAATTTTTTAAAAACTCATGTAATTCGGTCTTTTAAAATAAATTTCGTTAAATTCCACAAAACATATCAATAATCTTTTCATTAAAATTGAGACTCTTAATATGGATAATTTACTTTGTTGGTGTAATTAATTTAATACTAGTATCAATTTTTAAATAACAACAAGGACCAAAAGAAAAAAATAAATTTTAATTTTTTATTATATTTAATTTTATATTTTATTATGTATTTACATTAAATATTATGATTAAATAAAAAATTTAATTTTTATGAATTTCTAATATATATTACCTACAATTTAAAAAATTTTAAAATTTTAATAAATTTCAAATATATTTTTATATTATATTATATTATATATATATAACTTCAAAAAAAAAAATTTTGGGGAGCCCAGGCCCTTCCTGCCCCAAAGAGATCTGCCATTGCTCATTAGTCCTTCTACTCATTATTAAAATTTTAATATAAACTTATCAACTTTTAATTTTTCTGCTAAACAAAGATTATTTTTCACCTTATCCTTATTTGTCTTCAATTTTTCAATACACGTACACTTCATAGTCAACTCCCAATTCGCTCTTAACCTTCCCCAACACCCAAAATTCCTTTTAGTGTTAATAATAACTAATAAGTGCTCTAAATAAGGATTGAATCAAGGTCTTTTCCACTAACATGTTCTAACAAAATGAGTTACCACATATTTTAACCATAGCATAATCATAATAACATAAGTATGCACCTAACACATCATTTATTTATTCTATCAAATCAAAAATATTTTTCCCGGGTCTCACATAGATAACATCCCATAAGCTGAAAAATCATTAATTGTCCACCTCAAACAAGCTTGCATAAAAAAAAAATATTTTCCAAAGACAACATATGTGAAGACATCATCATTCCACAATTGTTTTAGATCATAAATAAGAGGTTGCAAGTACTAGTCTAGTTTTTTAGTTGGATTACTTGACACAGGTATTAGAAAAGTTAAAAAATTGTACAGTTTGGTCATACATATATGGGGTAGGTTATAATGAGTAACAAATATAAACCAACAAGAATATGAATATGTTAAATCCTGGATATGAGGAGTAAAACCATCAAAATACAAACCAAGTCTTATATGTCGTAGGTCAGTAGCAAAATCTAGATTTACATTATCGAAGTGTTTCCAAGTTTTCCCATCAAACAGATGTCACAAAAAGCCATTATCTTCTTTCTTTTCAAAATGTCATCTCATTTTGTTGTAGATTCAACAAATGCATATGGTCTTTATAATCTTGGTATGATAGGAAAATAAAACACTATCTTTCTCTAAACATTTTTGTATCTTCCACTTTCAGCCTTCAGAGGTAAATAACGAGGAAAATGACAAAATTTACATTTAGTTAAATATTCATCATCCTTGTAATCCAACATGTAACCAACTTCACAACAATAGATCTTCTGAGCCTTCAAGTCAACAAATGATATTACATTGTGGTCCTCGTAGTAGTTCTTCGGTATGCAATTATCTTTTGAGGTTACATGAACTAACATTTGTATGAAATAGTCTAAACACTTCTCAATAACATGCATATTGGATCTAGCAACTAGTGGTCGTACATTTATTAATAATCTTGACTCGGTTGCTCCATCATAAATTGGTTTATTTGTTGAACTAACATATCATAAAACCTTTGTGCCTTACCATTATGGGCCTCCCCTTCATACATACTCTCATTGTCAAAGCTTTCTTGTATGTATGAATCATACACCATTTGTGTTACTGACCCAAATTCATGAACAATATTCATATTCCCATAGTTAGTAGATGCATAACCTAACTTGTTCTCATTTTGCCATTCTTCTCCATGATTAACCCATACCTTATAGTTTGGTTTGAACCTATATTGTAGCAAATGAGCCCTCACATGTGATGGCTTAAGGATTTTCTCACAAATACACTATATGCAAGGACACCTTATCCCTCCATCTAACTTATAACAAGCTTGGTTCATTATGATCGAAACAAATTCATGAAAACCAATAATGAACTCTTCTCTAAGTCTTCTTAAAGGATACACTAGTACAACTTTTGTACTATCATACCCTATCCTAAGGTAGTAAATGCAAACTCTACCTTCAATGCTTAAAAATGAGTTGCACCTTTTGACAAGGGTTACAATATAATTTGGTTTACCTACTCCCAAAAATGAGTGAGAATAATTGGTTTATTCACTAATAATGGGTTCAAAATTATTATTTATCTTGTTCAACGTTAAGAAACCCATAAAAACTACTTTAAACCACTTTAAACAATCGGTACGAGCTAACTATGATTGAAGATAACAATTATTTAGTTTAGCCATTACCTTAAGATCAAACATACTGATCAAAGAAGCACAACACATCACTTCAATGCTATGCTTCACCCCAATGGTACCTTTCTTTGTTGTTGTTATGATCAATTTTGAGTTTAAATTTTACAAACAAGTAAAAAAATATTAAATTGGCAACTCATCTCATAGGTCTTATTTTTAAATTCAACTAACTCATTATATAGTTCTTCTATAGTTAAACATAATTAAAAAAATTACACATGAATGGACTCATCAAATATATGTGAAGTTAGTGATGATTGTCTAATTCAAATCAATTCCAGCAAGTGTACAATGTGCATTTGTAGTATAAATCAAATGTCGGATCCATAGAGACTTTTTAAAATCATCCAATATTTAAATTTGAATGAGATTCAATGGAATATTTTATGTAATGGAATAATGTTTCTTGTGATTTAATGATTATCAAAACATAATCAATTAAGTAAAGAATGCAATAGTAAAAGCATGTTGAGGTTAGATTTCATTTCACCTTCCTTTGTTGTGTTGCTATTGATCTTTGTTTAATTAATATGAAATCATTCAATGTTCTAGGAGTTCTCTTAGGTAATTTTAGTTCCATTACTGACATCTAGAACCCAAGAACTTCAGACTTAATGTGATTCCTCAACGCTTGATTAAATGAATCCTTGCCTTAAGTGCAAAACCTTGTATCCAACTAGAGCCTTAAATATATTCCTAACATCTAAAAGCATGAGTTGATTTTATTGAACCACAAATTAAGATTAGTTTCCCAAATTAATCTAAACGAGTAAGATAAGATGAGTGGTCAAATTATCCAAGCAATAAAGCATAAATCAAATCACAAACATTTGAATGAAAGCATGAATAAATATTAAAGACGTAGTAGTACTATAGAGAGTTAAGATCAATTAGAACTAATCAACACATGACAATTCAACTGTACATAATGATGGAAAATAATACAAGCTTTTGATGTTGTTATGCCTCCCCTGTGTCTCTAGACAAGGTGTTCTAATTTAGTACAAAGAATGCATAAACCGTTATGAAAGTGATGTTTAAAACAAAGGTGATGCCATGTTTTCATAGAGTTCCATGGTAGCGCTCAACTTCATCCAGTTAATGCTCAACAACAAGGGTTTCCTATTAAGGCAAGTTTTCTTTCTAACTCAACCTTATGTTTTGGTGGTCAACACTTAAGGCTACCTTCCTTGGAGGGTTTCTTAAATGGCTTAGCTCCATAATCTGGTGCTTCAGGTTTCCTTATGATGAGGGTTTTCTTATGTGACTCATCACCAAAATATCGTTACTCAACTATAAGGCCAAAACTTGAATTCTTTCTTTATTGCCTTGAGTGCTTAACACCAATTCTTTGGCTCAGCTACATCAAAACAACATTAATTTCATAATTATCTATTTCTTTATACCTTATTCTGTAATATAAAGCTAAATATGAACAATTCAAGCATAAAAAAAATGCCAAAATCATACGAAAGTTTATGTAGCCTAGACACTTATCAGTTAGCCAATTCTATATATGCTAGGGAAAAAATTTTGTTTTGAATTACACATGGTAGGAAAAATATGTTTTTTAGTAAAACTCATGGACCTGAATAAGGCATATGGACATGCCTAAAGCTACCTTTAAAGATCTAATGGGCTGAGAAGGAGTCCAAGTTAGAGCTATAAGACATTTTCAACTTGTTGCACTACATTTGGAATTCTAGAGCTATTATAATCAACCTTGTAATGTTGAAGTTGGGCCTAGACAATTTTAGGCTAAGTCACTATTGAGCTGGTGAAGCCTTGTAATTCTCTAGATTTTAGCTTAATTGAATTTATATAAATAGGAAACATCTGAAAAGAAAACGCAAGAAGTGGTTAAACTGTTCTATTATCTAAGTCACTTCCTTTTTTGGTTAAACGTAAGTAAGATTAGTGTAGCTTAGATAACAAAGTTTGATTGTTTTATTCGTTAATGTCCCAATTTATTGCTTTCTTTAATTTTGGAGTTTTACTTTTAATTGTGTTGGATTCACATATTAATCTGCATCATTGTTCAGTAGAGTAAGTTCAAATTCATCTTTTTAATTCTCGTTTTAATCTTACTAATCATCACGCATTGCATTAACATTTAAGAAAAGTAGAGCAACTAGTAACACATATGATACGTAAATAGCTTGAAAAATATGTGTTCTTTTATGTACTTTTGTAACCTTGTACTTTAAGCATGGTTTGAAAATTTTGGTATAGTTTATACATAAAATGAGAAAGATGGGAAAGACTAACCTCTGGATAATGTTGACACAGGATTTCACCTCCCCGAAGGAACGTTGCGCTTCACCACCACACATCGCTTTCTCTAACTCTTCAGAATGAAAAAATGGAGCTCTTCAACAAACCATTTCCTTTACCTCCGAAGACCTTCAACTTATCAGATATCTTAAAAAATTACCATTTTCAACCTATGAGCCAACTAAGCAACGAAATAATAGAAAGTTTTGAAGACAACTTACGAAATTTGTGATACACCTCATAACTCAAAAGGATTATGGAATTTGGGAAAATATGATAGTCTTCAAAACCCAATTTCTTTATGTTGTTCACCCCTAGCTCATTGACACAATACTTGTTCTTCACCGCTTCAAAATGACCAACTCCACCACCTAATGATACGATCCTATTCAGGAAAGAGTACGATTGTTTCTGAATTTGAATCCTGAAGAGGCACGACACGAATAAATCAGAGAAGAACACAAAATAAGACAGAGTTGGAGGACGCCATAATCTAGTAGATTGATAAGTCAAGTGAAGATTCGCCACAAAGATGTTAATCTTTGATAAGAACTGGAGGCCTAAGCCAAGAACAAAGAGAATCCTCTTTTTAATGAAATCAAATTCAATATATGACTAAAAAGTGTCTACGTTCTTTTTGGTACCTCTATATATAGGCACATAAGTTTAAGAAAACCTAAGAACCCTACAAGAAGGCACAAGCCCAAAACATAAACTAATTATAAAAGAAAGCTCAAAGCCCAAAACATAGAACATAACTAATTTCTAAAAGAAAACCTAAAAGTTCATCTTCAAGTTCTTCTTGTTTGGGATCTTGGGATAGTCCTCTATCATTCTCTCCTTCTTGATGAGAATTTGTCCTCAAATTCGTATTACTTGAAGTTCAGTAAATAGACTTCTATCATACCCTCCTTCTTAAAGAGAATTTGTCCTCCAATTCGTCTCACTTGAAGATTCTTTATCATTCTCCCCTGTTTGGAGAGAATTCGACCCGAATTCTGAAAAGTCCTCCCGAGTCAAATATGCAACTTATAATGATATATTTGATGGCACTACAGTCATTGCACATCGTCCCTAATCTATCTTTCATAGGTACTAGAATGACTAGAATAGCATAGGGACTCAAACTTTCCTGAACTGATCCTTTGTCCATAAGTTGCTCCACTTGCTTCTGTATCTCTTTAGTTTCTTCTGTGTTACTCCTATAAGTTAGCCTATTAGGAAGGGATGCACCCTGAATGAGATCTATATTATACTCAGTACCCCTTTTAGGAGGTAAACCATGAGGGATGTCTTTAGAAAAGACATTATCATACTTCTTGAGAAGTTGTGCCATACCTAAAGACAAATAAGTTTGCATAGAAGAGAGACAAATATTGTTTGACATAAGCAAATATAAGGGTTGTTTCTTAATCAACGCTATGTTTATTTCTTTTTCTCTCAATAAAAGGCTTTTATAACTCCTTACTTTTTTTACCTTCCTTTTTCTTGCCTTTTTTTGGAATTTTCTCTCTTCCTTCTTTTCTCTCTTGCTCTCTTTGCACTCTCATCTTAATTTCATCCTCACAAACATTTCTAGGAGATAAAGGTATTAGGGACAACTTCTGCCCCTTAAACAAGAAAGAATACTTATTGGTTAGACCATCATGGGTTACCTTTCTATCATATTGCCAAGGCCTCCCCAACAACAAGTGACTCGCCTCCATAGGTACCACGTCACATACTACCTCATTGACATATTTACCTATAGAGAAAGCAATGTTCACCTTCTTATCTACCACCAATTCTCCATCCTCACTCAACCATTGCAAAGTATAAGGACTAGGGTGTATAGATGTCACCAAACCAAGCTTTTCCACTAGCTGTTTACTAGCGACATTTGTACAACTTCCTCCATCAATGATGAGTGAACACACATTCCCCTAACCATACATCTAGAATGGAAAATATTTCTTCTTTGAGTGTCATCTAACTCCTTATTCATACTACCCAACAATCTCCTAACCATCGAGATCTCCCTCCAAAGGTGGTACTTCACACTTTTTTTCCTCCCCATCACTACTAGATGATTTAGATGATTCCCCCGCGGAATGCTCACTAATGTAATCACCATTTTCCAACAACATCATAGTTCTTCTGTTGGGACATTCGGCTGCTATATGTCCTCTACGCAAACATTTAAAACATTTTTTTGAACTAGAACGTGAAGAATCATCATTATTAGATTGAGAAGTTACTTTACCATTTGAAGACTCCTTCTCCCTAGATTTAGGAATGGCAAAAGTAACTTCCTCCCTTTTATATTTCTCCTTATCTCTCCATAAGGGGGATGACTTCCTGTAGGTGCTTCTTCTCTTGAGTTGTTGTTCCACTCTGGTGGCTTGGTGAATAAGATCCTCCAAGGTCTCATAATGGTGCTTTTCCACCACATCTTGAATCTCCCTATTTAATCCATTCAAGAATCTAGCCATTGTAGCCATATGTGTTTCTTCCACTTCAGCTTACATCAAGGTGACCTCCATCTCTTGAACATACTCTTTAGCAGTCCTATTTCGTTGTGTAAGTATTTGTAATTTGTTTAAGATCTCTTTTTTATAATAAGGAGACACAAATCTTTCCTTCATAGCTACCTTTAATTGCTCCCATGTAGAAATTGGCAACCGCTTTCTCCTAGCTATGTCCATGGTGATTTGATTCCACCAATTCATAGCATAGCCTTCAAACTCTAAGGAAGCCATAAGCACCTTATCATCATCTTCATAATCGTAAGAGTTGAAAATTTGGTCAAGCTTCATTTCCCATGCCAGGTAGGCGTCTGGGTCATTAGCTCCATTAAATTTAGGAATTATAATCTTCCTCCATCATCTTATCTCTTCAAGGTGTGTGGTTCCCAAACTCCTCTCGTCTTTGATCTCGCCTTGGTCTAAAACCATGCTCCTCTTCATTATTATCCCTCTTACGCATGTGGTTCCCAAATGCATCTCGTCTTTGGAAACAACCTTAGGGGTTTTACTCCTTACAAATGAAACAAACATTTTTAAAACAAAACACAGAACAAGCAGAGATTGAAAATTGTAGTTTTTTTTCATATGACAGAAAAATAACATAGAAGAGGAAATTCAAACCAGAACCTTGCTCTAGATACTAGATGATACTAGAGATGGCAAATAAACCCGTTCCCGTGGGTATTGCCCGAACTCGTCCCCATTTTGACGGGGAATCCCCGCATTGACTGGGTATGGGTATGGGTATGGGGAATCCCCGACTTTTTTAATTGGGTATGGGGATGGTTATGGGGATGTACATATCCCCGCCATAATACCCGTCCCCGTTTAAATTATTAAAATATTCACAATTAATTAAGTAACTATATATATATATATTATTTTTTATTTCTTCTAATTATTTGGTTTGTCATGAAACTTATTCGCATCTCAATTATATTTGTCACCTTATCATAATCTTTATGTAATTATATTAAAAAGATGTATGTCAATTAAAATTTTTTTATGTCTCACATTTAAATATTTCTATTATTTTTTAATATTTTTATTTATTATATATTTTCCTTTCACATGATAATCTTTAATACTCTCAATTTAAGTATTTAATAGCGCAAACCTTTCGTTTACTAGGTAATATAAAAAAAATCATTTACCTATTATTATTAGTTTTTTGTTTCATTTGAAGAACTCTCTTGTTTCGCTAATACAATTTTTGTTATTTCTCAAACATTGAGTATATATGTTGATATTTGAAAAGTTTTCTTAGATCTCTAAGATATTTTTCAACTTATCATACCCTTATTTCTCTCATATTGTTTGTAAACATTTGTTAATTTTTTAATATTTTTATTTGTTGTTTATTTTC
>Ga0214542_1011621_pt1 | contig 11932 bp, 7 predicted proteins | sample CNSS1metaG_FD_160096 | JGI IMG/M metagenome (GOLD analysis project Ga0214542, IMG submission 160096) | Root nodule microbial communities from cowpea collected in UCLA plant growth center, Los Angeles, California, USA - CNSS1 | ecosystem: Host-associated > Plants > Roots > Nodule | place: USA...
TCTTTTTCCTTTTTTCCTTTTTTTTTTTTTTTTTTTTCTGTTCGTGTCATTGTCTTTCTTTCTCCTCTTTTTACTCATTTCTTTTAACAAGTAGAGAACCTAGTTTTTTTTTGTCGCATCTCCTGTTCTGTTTATCGGCTGACTTAAAGCATGATACTTAATTGTTTTTTTTTTTCACTGATTTTGATGATTGTTAGTTGTGGCACAACCTGATGCTGCCAACACTGTGGAGAGCCAGCCTGTCGAGGATCCTTCATCGACAAGATTCACGTGGAAAATTGACAACTTTTCTAGAATGAATTCGAAGAAGCTTTATTCAGAAATATTTGTTGTTGGTGGATATAAATGGTATCAACAATCTTGTTTTCATATTGGCTTAGTTTATTAATGACGGACCTATCTCTACTGATCTTTTCTGATTTTTGTCTTTACTGAGCAGGCGTGTACTTATTTTCCCGAAAGGGAACAATGTGGACTATTTGTCCATGTATTTAGATGTTGCAGATTCATCTAGTTTGCCCTATGGCTGGAGTAGATACGCACAGTTTAGCTTGGCTGTTATTAATCAAATCCATAATAAATATTCTGTGAGAAAAGGTAGTCTCTTAAATTTGTTCCTTGCCATTGTTACAAGATGATGTACCATATATGTATGTAGAAAAGATCATTGCTTGAACTAAAGTTATAGAAAATGGTTGGATTTTTGTTGCAATTAATTTATGAACAGCTTATGTTTGTGTGTGTGTATTTATTTCCTTGTAGTATGGTATCTAAATCTAGATATATGACTTATCCTGAACGAACTATTATCATTAACATGCTAAATAAAACAATGCTCTTTCTCATGGCACTGGTTATTGGTTAAGAAATAAATGGTAAAGTATTTATTATTTCATGCATGTAAGTGTAAAGGCAAGTATTTATTATTTAGTGCATGTATTTACCTTTTATCTAGTACTTTGTATTTTTGAATATTAATAAGTGAAGAAAGTGAAAATGGTCATGGTTTTTAGGTATACTCTTGTCATTTCTTGTTCTAACTTTGTTTTACACAATGTAGACACACAACACCAATTCAATGCGCGGGAAAGTGATTGGGGTTTCACGTCCTTTATGCCGCTTGGTGAATTGTATGATCCTACCAGAGGGTATCTTGTGAATGACACTCTTGTAGTTGAAGCCGAGGTTCTTGTTCGTAGAATTGTTGATTACTGGACCTATGATTCAAAAAAGGAGACTGGCTATGTTGGACTTAAGAACCAGGGTGCTACGTGTTATATGAATTCTCTACTCCAAACTTTATATCACATTCCTTATTTTCGAAAGGTCAGGCCCTATCTTTCTTTTTTTCTCTCATAAGTTTAGTTTTTTGGCTTGATAGTGATGAACTAGGGTCATGGTGGTCATATTTCAGGCTGTGTACCACATGCCAACAACAGAGAATGACATGCCCTCTGCAAGCATCCCTTTAGCATTGCAGAGTTTATTCTACAAGCTCCAGTATAGTGACACCAGTGTTGCAACAAAGGAGCTCACTAAATCTTTTGGATGGGACACATATGATTCTTTCATGCAGCACGACGTTCAAGAACTGAACAGAGTCCTTTCTGAAAAACTTGAAGACAAAATGAAGGTAATGGAAGGCCTTTTGGATGTTTTGTGCATAACATTTTGTGGAATATTCTCTCAATTTCATGATGATTGTTTATTTTGTCATTAGGGAACTGTTGTTGAGGGAACTATACAGAAGTTATTTGAAGGACATCATATGAACTATATTGAATGCATCAATGTGGACTATAAATCAACTAGAAAGGAGTCGTTTTATGGTACCTACATGTTCATTTTGAAGTTAATTATGGTTTAATTGTACCATGCCACTAGGTTCTAATTTAATTTTACATATCCTTTCAGATCTTCAGCTTGATGTGAAAGGCTGCCCTGATGTATATGCTTCCTTTGACAAATATGTTGAAGTTGAACGTCTTGAAGGGGACAACAAATATCATGCCGAGCAATATGGTTTGCAGGTTGGTTGCAATCGTTAATTTGAGTCTGGTTGTAATAAATCATCTGTAGAAGAACTAAATCTTTAGTTCTTATGAGTTTACAAAAATAGTATTGTTTGCAAATTTTAATTTCTGAACCGAATCCTTTTAGTTTGTTATAGTTACTGTCTGAATGCACTCAAATATACAAGTTTTCAATATAGTTTCACATATAAGCTGATGATTTTTCATTTTTTTTTTCAGGATGCTAAGAAGGGTGTCCTATTCATTGACTTCCCACCTGTTCTGCAGCTTCAGCTGAAAAGATTTGAATATGACTTTATGCGGGATACCATGGTCAAGGTTGGTAGTCAAACAAACTCTGGTGTATAGGATATTTTCTTCTCTAGGTACTTTATTTGCTGCCATATGATAAAGTTTGCAGTCAGAGTAAGGTTCAGATAATTTCCTGTGGCTCAACTATTAATACCATTATATCCTTCTTTATTTGTGGTATGTATTCATTTACAATAACGTTACTTCATGAAAGAAAGTTATTCCGCACATGTATTGTGTTGGACAATAGTGCCCCAAGATGATGAAAATAATGAAGAATTTCTGCATACATTTTTCTCAATACATTTTTGAAATGATGAAAATAACGAAGAATTTTTGCAAGCATTTTTCTCAATACCTTTTTGAAATGGAAACTGCTTTTTTGCTTTTCTTTGCTCTGGGTGGAAAATCTTTTGGTTGGTTCGTTTGTTTGCATGTGTATATATGTACTTCAAATTTGTTTACATCATTTGAAACAATCTCCTGAAGGGATATTTTTCTGCCAGAGGGATCATGGGTATTGCTTAGTTTTACGTTTTTGTCCATGGGTTCTCATTTGATGGAATGGTTAAACTCTCTTTTCAATACATGAAAGTTTTTTTTTTCTTCTGCTATGTAGATTAATGACCGTTATGAGTTTCCAATGCAACTTGACCTTGATCGTGAGAATGGAAAATATTTATCACCCGAAGCTGATAGGAATGTCCGCAATCTTTACACACTTCACAGGTAATGTTGTGGTAATGACAGTAGTATTTGTTACCACAGCACATTGTTTTTAATTGGTGCATGGTGCTTGTTTCATCATAGGTAATGTTGTGGTAATTGCAGCAATATATATGTTCTCATAATTTACCCATATACCTGAGTCAAGTACAATCAATGACTTCTACAGTCTAAAGAAAGAAATAAGTGATAAAGTAAAATAAGGAGAAAATGATTTGAGGATATATAATGGAAAGAACAAAAAAAAATTATCTTGGGGTTGCCGTCTCAAGCTTGCGGAATCAATGTTATCAAACTCTAGAGTTGTAAACTCTTTCTTATGAAAAAAAATAATTTATAGAAATAGCATACTAATACAATATTTCAATAGCATAATTGAGTAAAATAGGTCCACAATACTAAATAAATAGGTTCATACAAATATTACAAAAGATAAATTAACATGAGATGACCTTGGATTGCCCTCAATTGAATTTGATCCTAATTTCAATTTTCAATTACAAAATTAAAAATCAATTAAATAATAATTAAATTTTCTATAGTTGAAAAACACCACACCACAGTAATTAAATTATGACAAATTTATATAACTGCGAGGAGAGAAGAGCAGAGCACCACGTGACGTTAGTAGATCAAAATCGCAAGTGGAGAGAACAATGATATGAGAAAACCATGAGCGAATAGAACCATTAACATAAAAAATCACGAGCCGAGAGAACTGTGACCCCAGAGCATGATACACCATCATGCAGTGAAATGATGTTGAGAAGAGGACGACATGTTATGAATAATAGAGACCAAAACAGCAAACCCTAATCCGTGAGGTGGAGGAGAAGAACAAACCTAATTGCATTGAGTTTTTTTATTTATTTTGGGTTAAAACGAAAACTCCTTTTGACTCGCCAACTCATTGCAAGCTCATGAGTTTGGCCGAGCTCATCGAGTTTGCAACAAGAGCCTATTGATACTGCGTAAACAAGTTTGCTTATGAGTCAACTCGGGCAATGGGGTGTGAGAATGTAAGCTCAACATGCGAGTTTGGTAACCATGTTCCGAATTTTCCAAATCAAGTGGGGGATTGAATTTTTAAATCATGTTGGAACAATAAAACTTGAGTTAATATTAAAATTTTGGAGTTAACATTAAAATATTAATGAAGTTCATCAAATTTGTAATTTATCTTTCTTAGTGCTGATGATTTCCATTAGTGTGCAATTACAACTTTTTGTCCAAATGCATATTTTTTGACACATTTAAATTTTTTTCCAGTGTTTTGGTTCATAGTGGTGGTGTACATGGTGGACATTATTACGCTTTTATCAGGCCAACTCTCTCTGACCAGTGGTATGTATATACTATAATTACCACGTCTGAATTGTTCAGTGCCATATAAACTAGGTGCTTTTGGTGCATTTCTGATGATGACTACCAAGGTTCACATTACAACATACTTAAATGTTGATTTTGCTGCATTCATTGTAACATGGTTCATAGGATCCTGCCAAAATGCACAGTTACGGAGAAAATAAATACACATGTGATAATCATGACACAAACAAGGAAATATCTTGTAAATGATAGCATTTAACTTAAAATTGAAAATTCACATTCATAGATTTATATGGGTAACTTTGTATAAACTCAACTATATAATCTTTGTGTAGCATACTTAGGATAAATAAAGAAATACTGATTTTTTAAGTGGTCTGTTGATAGTACCCTATTATTATGAGTTAATATAAATACTGCATGGGATATATGATAACTATGTTTTTACAGATTGTTGATAAGTTTGTATTAATTTAAGAACATGAATACATGGTTTTAAAATACTCAATCTAATTTTGTTAATATTTATCTATAGTATATAATTAGTCAAATTAGTGTACATAACATATTATATAGGACTGTTAGCAAATATTTTACAACTGTAGATAATACTTAATGAACAGTTCACATGTGAGCTAAATCATAACAATCAATGTTAAAAAATCAAAGCCAGAACCACAATAAATCAAAATCAGAAAGGAGATTCTTACAACAGATTAAATAACAATGTATACATGTGATAAACTTGATGTAGATAAGGAAAATATTTTGTAAATGATATTATTGAATTAAACATAAACTGAAAGTCATATTCATTAATTTTTGTGTAGCTTGTAAATGATAGGTATCTTATATTTCAAATGAATATGTGTTGCAAAGGTAAACAGTTGAAATGATGAATCTTTTTATTTTTTGTACTTTTTGTTAGATTGATAGTTCATAATGGTTGTCAATGAACTTGTTACTTGTACATAGCATGCAACTTTCTGATAGTCCTGTCACCTTTTTCTGTCATTTTGAATTGCTATTCTTGCTTATTTACTGAGCTCTTCACTGCATGCTTTAATAGAATGTATATGACTATTAGGTATAAATTTGATGACGAGAGGGTAACCAAAGAAGACACTAAAAGGGCATTAGAGGAGCAATATGGTGGCGAGGAAGAGGTAATTATTTTTTCATTTGGCTCTGGAATTGATCCCTATATTTGAACATTTACTTATTGATTGTTTAAACCTATTTTAACAGTTACCACAGACAAATCCTGGGTTTAACAACACTCCTTTTAAATTCACCAAATATTCAAATGCTTATATGCTGGTGTATATACGGGAAGCTGACAAGGACAAAGTAATATGCAATGTGGATGAGAAAGACATTGCTGAACATTTAAGGGTAGGTGATCATTCTTAGGTACTTTGGGCTCCATATAAATTATGCCAAGTCAAATAGTAACAAGTTTGAACTGCATTTTTGTAAATAAATGCAGAAGGCTAATTTAACAAGTTTGTTCTAGTCAAATACTGCAGTCTACTTGATGACTGTTCTAAACTGATTTTTTTCCCTTGTTATCTATCTACATATGAGGGATAAATTTACACGGGTGTAAAGTAAGTTATACTTTTACACTACATAATAACTTTTTTTGAGTAATTTTATACAAAATTCTATGAATTAAAAGTTCTTATAGGATAGACTACAAATCATTTGCTAAGTTTAATATTAATCCAGACTTATTTTTGGCCTCATTCATGTGATGACTCTGGTTAGTTTGCATGGGGATTCTATGTTCAGACATCTTTGCTGTCACTGCATAAACAAGTAAACATAATATTTACTTTTTACAATTTGATTATGTTATTGTTAAAGTTTTACTGGATTTGAGATGAGTAATGTAGGTAATATTTATGATTCAATGGTTATATTAGATGAAACCCACATTTTGTACAAAGTTAATTTTTGCACGAGAAAGCTATAATATAATATAAGTTAATCCTCGTACACAGATGATTTAAACTAATAAGTTGTTTTTATAATTTTTTCGTGAGAAGTTTCTTAGGAGTATTTGAAGCCAACATCAAACAAAGCTTATTTTGGTGGTCATTTAAATTTGTATTTTTTTTTGTTTCTGCTCTATTCTGAAAAATTTGCCATCAATTTCTTCAATGGATTAATGCAGGAGAGGTTGAAGAAAGAACAAGAAGAAAAGGAGCACAAAAAGAAAGAAAAGGCGGAGGCTCACCTTTACACTATTATAAAGGTTCCTTGTGGCTAGTTTCTAAGTTGTTATTCAGAATTGGATACTGTTTGTGTCAATACACACATGCTGTGTGCCACCTATCAAATTGTATTTTTATATAACCTGATAGCATGTGACACTTCTTAGGTGGCACGAGACGAAGACCTTGCAGAGCAGATTGGAAAGGATATATATTTTGATCTTGTAGACCATGACAAAGTGAGGAGTTTCCGTGTGCAAAAACAAACATCGTTTAACCTTTTTAAGGTATAATCTTTAATCACACTTTTAGCTCTCGTGCTAGATGTGCTTTGGCTTGGCATATCTTATTCATTTCTTGTCTGTTTTTAGCAGATCCCTGTAGTAAATCTCTCTTGTCAAGCAATTGCTTTTTATTTAGAAAATTTGGAATTCTGGACAAACTACTCTTCTAACAGCATGCCTTATTTGTTTATGATTCTTTTATGTTGTGGATATTATAAACTATATTATTATAAATGCTGTTGAATGGGAAAAAAATACAAAATAGGATTGAAAAAGGAGTACTTTTTCAGTAGAATTATTTTTCAAAGAAAGAGCAACACTATAATTTTGTTTTTTTCCTTGTGAGAGGGATTCAGTGACATGGAATTTGCCCCTTCTTTTCACAATATTATGTTCACAGTTGATGAGTAGTGTCGATATCAATTGACCGAAGATAAGCCACGTAGGATGTGGTATATGGAATACTGATAATATGTTGTGATCCAAGTTGAATTTGTTAGTATCTTAGTTTTTCTTACTACTAAACATTTTATACATCTGATTCATGGAACTAGAAGTTTAATTTGTCTGCTAAAGAAAAATCATCAGTTTTGTTGCTTATTCTGAGGTGATAGTTATTTTTAGAACACTGTTAAAAAAATATAAAACTTATGAAGCTTTAGCTGAATGAAAACATATTCCATATAAATCTTTGTGTTCTTTGATTTTCTATTTGAATTTGAAGATGTTATAAAGAAAAGCCAAAAGTAACAGGAGACACAGATTTGATTGACATGGACATACATGGGCACAGAAATTTGAAATGTCTTGAATGAAAAAAGCAGAGTTATTGTGTTAAAAAATTTTAAGTTATTGCTGACTAAACATTGTTATCTGATTATTATGGTATTTTAGTTTAATTTAGCATAAAGGGTTAAAAATAAAATGCAACTGAAAGTATATGAAATATTTATAAAGAGTTCTGCATGGTTACTTATCTAACACAGCTATGACATATTACAAATACTATTAAGAAATATAAATGCTTTCTTTATTCTTGCTCGAAACACCTATTTTCATTACTTTCATTTTTTTAATCTGATCGCTGGCTGATACGTGTGATTAACAGGAAGAGGTTGCTAAAGAGTTTAACATACCAGTTCAATTCCAGCGCTTTTGGCTGTGGGCAAAGCGGCAAAACCATACATATCGTCCAAATCGACCGTTGACAACCATGGAAGAAGCACAATCTGTAAATTCATGAGCTTGATTGAAGCTTTTCTGTATTATTTTGCTTATATACCCGCATTCAAGCTTTATATCCTTTTCTTGTTTACCCCACATATGTATGTTGAATCTGTTTCATGCTTCATGTCTATATCAACAAGCCAATTTTGTGAAATTCCTGGCTGATTTGCTTATTTTGGATTATATTTCTTGGGCTGGACCAACAGTTAATTTTGTGTTGGCTATGCTTTTAACCATTTCATCTCTCCCAGGGTTGGGTAGTTGTTTTTTATTTCTGAAAATGAATAAGAAAAGCAACTGGTAAACATTTTTTAAACTATTTTTGTGACCCTGAGGTTTGCTTTAATTATTTGTATTGAGGGTGATGAATACTTCTATTGCTTCTATGGTCAGCAGATAGTGGTGAATACTTCTATTATTATTATTTGCTTAATTTCTGCCACGTCTTTCTGTGCTATCTGATGTTGTTCATACTTTTTATTGATCTGTTTTGCATTGCAGGTTGGACAATTGAGAGAGGTATCAAACAAGGTTCACAATGCAGAGTTGAAATTGTTTTTGGAAGTGGAGCTTGGGCTGGTAATATTTGTATTTATGGAAGTTGTATTCCACTTTGATTGCATGAACATGAATATTCAAATTCTGTCATTCTGACAAACTGCATCAATATTTAGGATTTACGTCCTATTGCACCACCTGACAAGACAAAGGATGATATATTACTTTTCTTCAAGTTATATGATCCTGAGAAAGAGGAGCTACGGTACTGAGTAATGTCTATATTTGAACTTCTGGTTTTGGCAACACATGAATCTTTGTTGACATCAGATGTATTTCCCTCTTGTGGCAGTTATGTTGGAAGGCTCTTTGTGAAGAATACTGGTAAACCATTGGAAATCTTGACGAAGTTAAATAAAATGGCTGGTTATGACCCTGAAGAAGAGATTGGACTATATGAGGTTTGTTTGTCTTGTCGTTTAATATTTTATCAGTTGCTAAACACCATGAAAATTTTCAGAGTGCACTTCATCCTTGTATGATCTAAACACTCACTAACTGATGATTGATGATGCATAGTACATCATGTTCCAAGAGAAAAGATCTATTCAGCAAAAGCCATATCTCAAGATCTATTCTGCCCGTACCTTTTTTTTTTTTTAACACTTTTTAGGTTCTGATCTCAATGAGTGACTTTACTCATGGCATTTGTAAATTTACCGTGCCTATTATTATTGTGCAGGAAATTAAGTTTGAGCCAAATGTTATGTGTGAACCTATTGATAAGAAATTAACATTTCGAGCTAGCCAGGTAAATTATAAACGCCATTGGTGCACTTTATCTTACTATCTTTGATTGGTTTATTGATTTGTTTTTCCATATTTGCAGTTAGAAGATGGAGATATTATATGCTTTCAGAAAGCTCCTGCTGTATACAATGAGGAGCATGTCCGCTATCCAGATGTGCCATCATACCTAGAATATGTGCACAACCGCCAGGTACTTTTCCTTTTTTGGGTTCAATCAAAGGCAATCTGTGTGGATTGATGTGATGTTAAAATTCACCACCCAACATTCAATTGTATTATGTTTCATTTTCTCCTCCTTCCTCCTCTGTCCATGCCTGCACATATCTGTATGTTTGTAACCAATACACCATGTGTTATTCATTATGTTTTTACTGTAAGATGTTTGCTAGTATTTTAATATCCAATTCATGTATTTTAGGTTGTTCACTTTCGGTCTCTTGATAAACCCAAGGAAGATGACTTCTGCCTCGAGATGTAAGCATTGTGTAATTTATTGGAGAAAATCATTAGATCTAATATATTGTTGTTTTAGCTGAGAGAACATGCAAGTATTTACTTATTATTTTGCTTGGAATTACATCCTTACTGTATATGCTGTACATGAATTTCTAGGTCAAGGCTCTATAAATATGATGATGTAGTGGAGAGAGTGGCTCAACAACTTGGTTTGGATGATCCATCCATAATCAGGCTTACGCCTCACAATTGTTACTCTCAGCAGCCAAAACCCCAGCCTGTTAAGTATCGTGGTGTGGAGCATTTGTCTGAAATGCTGGTTCACTATAATCAGGTAATCATTGACTTAATGCATAATCTTTCATTTTGTTTCTTGTTTAAAATCAAAACATCTTATTTCCCTTGATGCATGTCAGACTTCGGATATATTGTACTATGAAGTACTTGACATCCCTCTGCCAGAATTACAAGGTTTGAAAACTCTGAAAGTTGCATTTCACCATGCTACCAAGGATGAAGTGAGTATATAGTCATCTGATTTTCTTTTGGTTTTTATCTAGATTTTTTCTGACATTTTTTAACTGTTTGTTAAGGTGGTTATTCATACCATCAGGCTTCCAAAGCAGAGCACTGTGGGGGATGTCCTTGATGATCTGAAAACAAAGGTTATTTTGTCCTAGTATTGCATGCCTAAATTGTATTCTTACTGACCAGTGAAATCATATCCTCAATCTGTATTTTAAAAAAGTAGATACGTGAAGCATGTTTACTGTTTTTGTTGAGTGCTCCAGTTTGTTATTGAAGTGGTGACTCTTTTGATATAAGTCTTGCTCATTTATTATTTTTCTCACAGGTGGAATTGTCGTCCCATGAAGCCGAGCTTAGGTTGCTTGAAGTTTTCTATCACAAGATATACAAGGTGTTGTGTTACCTCTATTTTAACTGATCGTGGATTTATTTCTTATTGTTTATATTTTTCTGATCAAAATTATCGAATAATCGGAATTCAATATAATATTAAATTTACATTTACTTGTGATCTTGCAATTAATTGTTACCCTGCCTCTCTGTTTGTGCAGGTTTTCCCTCCCAATGAGAAGATTGAAAATATTAATGATCAATACTGGACTTTACGTGCAGAAGAGGTAGTAGTCTCGTTCTGTTTTTGAGTGGGCTGGGAAGGGAGATGTTAGCTTTTAATCCATGAAGTGTTCCTGCTTTGATTTACTTATATGATTGCATCAGATGATTCTTTTATGCAGAATCAATTATTCATTTCCGTTTATGTGACAATATAAATGAGTTGCTACTCTTGTGGTTTGCAGATTCCAGAAGAGGAGAAAAATCTGGGTCCTCATGATCGCCTAATCCATGTGTATCATTTCACGAAAGATACGGCTCAGAACCAAATGGTATATAATTGTATTTGATCCATTTTGCGTAGCGCAGTTTGTAATATCGTGAAAGCTTCCGACTTAGTTGTATGCCAAATGATATGTAATGTGTTTCCATTTGATTTGTTATGACAGCAAATTCAGAACTTTGGGGAACCATTTTTCTTGGTCATACGTGAAGGGGAAACTTTGACCGAAATTAAAGTTCGAATACAAAAGAAACTTCAAGTTCCTGATGATGAGTTTGCAAAGGTATTTCCTCTTTTTGTGTGTTCGGTGGTTATATTATGTCACTTACATTTTGGTTTACACTTTCGTTTGTTTTGTGGTAGTTTCATTGTCCATAAATATTATTAAATTTGATGTAATTTTGTCTAATTATTTATTATATTTTTTGTTTGGCCAGTGGAAATTTGCTTTTTTTTCTTTAGGGCGTCCTGAGTACCTTCAGGATTCTGACATTGTATCCAGTCGTTTTCAGGTACTCCCATTTACAGGCGAATTGCTTGTTTTTTCAGTTGTGTTAATTCCATTCACGTTCTGTAACATTTGCATATGTGTGAACTATTGTATCTTGTGATATAGAGGAGAGATGTTTATGGTGCTTGGGAGCAGTATCTTGGCTTGGAGCATACTGATAATGCTCCAAAAAGATCATATGCTGT
>Ga0214542_1011622_pt1 | contig 11929 bp, 6 predicted proteins | sample CNSS1metaG_FD_160096 | JGI IMG/M metagenome (GOLD analysis project Ga0214542, IMG submission 160096) | Root nodule microbial communities from cowpea collected in UCLA plant growth center, Los Angeles, California, USA - CNSS1 | ecosystem: Host-associated > Plants > Roots > Nodule | place: USA...
TACATTTGTAATTATGATTCACATTTATATTGTAGGTTTCTGATCAAGGAAGTGTGCCAACTAATACAACAAGTTCTGGACATGAGGAAAATCATATGTGATAGTTGAAGAATATAATATAATGTGGGAGTTAATTGAATCATTTTATGTTTTGAGAACCATTGCAGTACTTCATGATAGTTTTTGCTGACTAATATTGTACTTGAATTTGAATTTGAATTCGTATATTTGTTATAATTTCATATACATTTAGTCATCTATAAATAATTTGTCAATTTGATGAGTTTATATCTATTTATGTATAATTTCATTAAATATAGATTAAAAAATAGAATAAATGTAAATAATTATGATTGAAAAAATATATATGAATACATAAATGATAAATGAGTAAAAAAAATATAATAATAATTTAAAAATGTATGGTAATTTATAGAGGTTTTGAAACCCAGGGTATTTTACAAAGGTTTTGAAGCTCATGGTATTTTAGGGGGTTTTGAAACCCATGGTATTTTATGGGGGTTCTGATACCTATGTTATTTTATGGAGGTTCTAAAACCCATAGTATTTTATGGAGGTTTCAAAATCCACGATATTTTACTAAGGTTTCAAAATTCATGGTAATTAATCGGGGGTTTTAAACTCAGAAAACTTAACTGAGGTTTTAAAACCTATGTTAAATACAAGAGGATAAAAAACCTCCATTATTGATTGGTGCTTCCTGGGGTTCGTAAAAACCCCAGCTAACACATTCTCTAGGGATGGTTTAGCAGGGGAAATCGAAACCCCGGGTAAAGAACTTCGTAGAGGTTTTAACCCTGGGTAATGTAAAAATAAACCTCTGTTAAAAATATTTTTTCTTGTAGTGTACATTCTGCCTCTATTACGATCTAATGCCGCTTACGATACCATTCCGACTTTTGTCAATACTTCACTTAAATGGTTTAATTCTCTAACTTCTCCTAAGCGATCTAATAAAACTTGCAATCATCCTGGTGTTTACACAGAGTCCTTGCCATTATGTCTTCAATATCTTCTTCTCATACTTCTCTTACTTCCCACTTCCAGCAAAAACCCTCAAATTAGGACTATTGGCACCAACACTACTTCAGACACTAATGCAAAAGCGAACTTCCCAACTCCAAGATGAAATTCTAGTAACCCTCTCAAAACACGTTTAGGGCCCTTCCACCACTAAGATCCCTTAGTGTAACGCGTTGTTTCTAAACTCCTCCAGCGTTTTTCACCTAAAAATCCATAACTTAACTTCTCTCGTCCACTTTAAGACCTGGGAAAATTAATTTAATTTAATAATTTATTAATTAATAAATGCGGGTAGTGGGAGCCTTTGTGGCATTAAATATTGATTAATGTGACGTCGAAAAGTACTAGCTCAAATGGTTGAGAGTACTTTGTTGTGTTGAAAGGACTTGGGTTTGAGTCCTATGTATGCCAATTATGTGTTGTTTGATTTATTATTAATTTTTAATAATATGCATGAGTATATTGAGTGATAACATAACTATAAAATTATGTGAATTATCATGAAATATGAATCGGTTCAATGGTTATGCATTGATTTGAAGATGAGCATGGTATGGGTTCGAACCTTGTGAACCAAATTTGACTCCCTTTTTACTAAAAATTAGTTGTGGCATGAATATGAGAGGGTAGAGAAAACCCTAGCAGAAGGGGCAGCCAAGAGGGGTTGAAAAACAACTAATAAGAATTATGTGTTAATTGTATTGTTTTGCATGATTGTGGTGTTTTTGTACCCTAAATTTCGTGTCCAAACTGATGGGAGTGGATTTGATTGTTCTGATGCAATTGTTTGAAAATAATGAGTGTTTGGGTACTATAAATGTGACTTATGGTTCAAACTTGGATTTTGGGGATTATTTTGGGTCTAAATTATGTTCACATGTTTGGTGGAATATTCTCAATTGTTTGGCATGGATTGGAATGTGGTTTAGACTTTGTTGCTGGTGTTTATGTGCTTAAACAGTGCAGAATTCTTCAATTCTCGCTCAAGCGAGCCAGGCTCGCCTAGGTGAGACTAGTAGAGAAGCAAGCCTGTTTCTGCTCCAGCGTCTCGCTCAAGCGGAGGATTCTGGTCTTAGGTGACAGACCATCTCACTTAGGCGAGTATGCCTTGCCTAAGCGAGAAATCGTGAGTGTTGGGTGATTTTTGCCTGGCGTTACAGTGTGTGATCCATAACATGGTTTCCCGCACGTGCTCTGTCGGTTGTGGCCGATAGGTATGACAGCAAGACATCTTGAGGTACCCTACAGAAGACGTAGAACACGGTTAACATGGTTGTGACCATGTGGAATCAAAGGATGGAATTCCTTTGGTGTGGGTTGATATCAAACATGGTTGTGGCCATGTGGGATGGAAGGATGTATTCGTTTGATGTGTTTTTTATTTATGTATTTGAATTATATAAGAATTTGTATTTATTATGTTAGCTCACGCTATCTGCTTGTGTTTGGCGATGATTGTGTATGCGGTGCACATGAGCAGAGGATGTTGCAGGTGGGTCTGGTGAGGCATAGCAACGGAGCCGGGTCTAGCTGGGAGATTTTAATATAGTTGTTTCATTATGGATTTTACAGATTGTTAAACTTTTGATTATAAACATGGATTTTGGTTTATATATGAGTTTATAACATATTTGAGATACTATTAATTGGAATAAAGTTTTAAATTTCCCGCATTTTTTGGGAAATGAGATTTTAGTTAATGATGCTGATGTAATAATTATTTATTTTATTATTTAAATTCGTAATATTCGGTCAGGATGTTACATCCACTGATACACAACTTTTTACATATTCACATCTTCGAGCAAAAGACCGACTTTAAGGCCCAACCCAACCTTTGTAAAGGCAATCAGGTCAAGTTTGACCTTGAATCTGCATCCATTTGCCACTATAGACAACAAACACATACCGTGAAAGTGCAAACATAATAGGAAAATGTATAGGAGACAAACTCAAGCTACAACTTTCCTATATTTTTCCAAAATCTTTAGAATTAAGAAAGGAAACTATCTTTGATATAGTCATACATGTGCACCCTCATCACCCTTACCAAGGTATTTTCAGTTCTTAATGCTTACAGTTTCACCACTCTGCACAGTCCACAATCAATAATATGATTGATAGACCGCCAGTCCATTCCTACAAGGTTTCGCAACCGAAACGCGAAAAGCTCACTCCCAAAAGCCCAAAAATCATTTGAAAACCAATACTTTGATACCAAATATAACATCCCAGTCGAACATTACTAATTTAAATAGTTAGAATAGGAAAAAGTATGAAATCGCATTTATAATAATTCCTTTTCCCAAAATGCCGAAAAATTTACAACATTTATTATACTGCAATAAATCAAAATCCACAAACTATGATTGTCGATTACAAACTCTTGGTCTGGTAAGATAAATGATTACAAAACGTTTAAAATCTATAAATTAAGAAAACATCATAAAGGCTTTTCCCCAAGCTAGCCCCTCTCTGAATCTATGCTTCACCAACACCACCTGCAACATCATTTACTCTTGTGTAACGCATTACACGATCATCGCCAAACACAACTAGATAGGGTGAGCTCAACAGAATTAAGCTGCACTACACAATATAATAAATAACCATACAATATTCCAATAGTTCTAATACTCCCAAGTCTCATCACATAGCATACTATTCTCTCATAACCAACCAGTTTCCTTTCCTACGCCCCAACGCCTCCTAGGAAGAACAAGCAACAACCCTTACCTGTTCACAAAGCCCGATAAGAGCATTACTTTCCTTAAGACTTACAAGCATCCACCCTTGCCTGCTCACCAAAATCCGGAAACAGCACAACCCTTACCTGTTCACCAAAACCCGGTAAGAGCGCTGCTTTTCCTAAGACTCACAAATCATAATCCTTAATCCTCGACTTCTAACTCTTCATCTGGACGTCTCTTGATTCTACACCCATTGATGATTACATTGACCGATCCTTGTTGCCACGAGTGTCTACTCGCCCCTCCGACTACAAGTCACCACCAAACAGTCCACACACGGGAATAAATTTGCCACGACAATAATCTGCGATACCAAGTGGAGTTCCTCTATACGAACTGCGATCAGTATTTGTCCTAAGACTACCAAACTCGTCGGATAACACTGACGAGGGCAATCTTCCAGAACCCATCCCTACGACCAGGCTATAACATCAAGTTGCACTCGTAACTGGGCCCCAAGCAAAGCATCACATCAAAATCTCCATCCAAAGCTGTATAGAATTCTCCTCGTAGTCCAATTCAACATTTGGATCTGCCTGGCGCCTCGTCCGCATCACTTGGCGCCGCAGGGCACCAGCCTACTAGATTTTGGTCCAGGCCTAGTTCTACAACGCACCACCTGGCGGGACCACTTACATCGCCAAGCGCCAGCTCTCGGGTTTTGCTCCAGAGTTCACTTTGTGGCTTATCTCCTAGCGATTTACACCCTTCCGGTAGACGCCACCCAGTAACTAGTAATTTACTAGTTTGTGGCACTCTAGAATAGGTTCCAATGAACCTATTTACACAAGACACTCAATTCACTCAAACCATGCATCCATGACAAGTAAATACCCTTTCATATATTTAAGTTGAACTCAAGTACACAATATCACATGGTCATACATAAAACACAACCATATCATTACTTTCATACATTCCAGATAATCACAATAAATTTACATAAAACCATAAAAACAAAGTGTTATACCCAACACACAATGTTGGACAACAAAACAATATAGAAACCAAGAAGAATATATAATCATTGCCCCAAAATATTGCATGGGTAATAAAATAGTAATAATAATAATAATTATTATTATTATAATAAAACTAAATAATAAATATAAAATAATAATAATGAAAATAATAATACTAACAAAATAAAATGAAACAATAATAATAAAACAATAATACTAATAAAATAATAATAATATAATAATAATAATAATAATAAAATAACAATAATAAAATCACAAGTAAAGTAAAACATTAAAAATAATAAAAATAATAATAGTAATAATAAGAATAACAAAAATAATAGTAATTGTAATAATAATAGTAAAATAAAATAAAAATAACAAATAATAAATAATAAATAATAATAATAATCAGAATAAGAATAATAATAATAATAATAATAATAAATAATAATAATAATAATAGTAAAATAAAATAATAATAATTATTATTATTATAAATAATAATAATAATTATTATAATAATAATAATAATAAAATAATAATAATAATAATAATAATAAGAATAAGAATAATAATAATAATAGTAATAAAAAATAATAATAGTAAAACAAAATAAAAATAATGATAAAAAATAATAATATTAATACTAATAATAATAATAATCATAATCATAATCATAATAATAATAATCACAACAAGAATACTTTTAGGTGTGTCATATTTAGAAGAAAAACTCTAAACATCTCGTCAAGTAAAAAAAAAAAATCGTGATAATCATAGCAATGATTAGATTACAAAGAGAACTCAATACAACGGAAACCACAAGCGCACACTTACTCTCTCTAAAACCACATACAACAAACATCAAGAGGTTAAATGATAAAAGAATTTGGTTTAGGAAAAGGCTTTCATGCATCTATGTATAACGCAATTGCATATAATATCATGAAAACAGGGAATTGTAGCTCGCCTAACTTGGATTTCTGGCTCCAAAAGTGCTCTTAGAATCCTTCCTTACACCATAATTGATCTCCCCTTTGATCTCCACCCTTGGGCACTCCTTCTAGCCTTCTAACACTCTCCTAAATTACCAAACAGTTGCACAACCATTCAACCAATTCATGTTTCATGATAAATTCTACACCTCTAGGGTTATATTATCACGCACCATGGTCAAGCATATTATTAAAATAATAAAACAATTAAATTAATACGCTAATGACACACACAAGGCTCAAGCCTAAGTCCTTTCATAATAGTCAAGTACTCTTAACCACTTGATCTACCATTGCTCCTTATCTTTTCTCTCCATATTAATGAACTTAGGAATTCCCGTCCTCGCATTTATTAAATAAATATTTATTTCTTTAATTTTATTAGGTCTTACACTTTGGACCCAACGAGGGTTGTGATAATTTCACTTTGTTATCTGCTTGAACACCCTATTAGAACTAGTTTGCACTTGATTTTGCACCAATAAACAAAAAAAAATTATTAATAGAGCACTACACCGAATGAGGTAATGAGCTTACGATCACGCGTACAATCCAACTTTGGATGAATCACGTGGCAGTTGCTCATCTCCAATTGGCACCGTTTCACAAATGGAACTGATGATATTTTTCTCACTAAGAGAACAATTTTGTTGTTGTCTTAGTCCTTGAGGATGCTAACACAAAGAACTAATGGATTAAGAAATTTTTCCTACACCACAACTCTTCAAATTTTGCTCCTGCAGTAGTAAAAAGTCCACTCAAGCCTTGGCAATTGTGCAATGTTCTAGTCAACACAATATTGCACCAGCACGTTTCCAAGAGCATACAAAAATAAACGCTGCCACGAATTCAAAAAAATTATTACATTGAATGGTTGCGGTAATGTGCCATTTCCACAAAAAAACTTGGTGCTTCTGCAACGTGTCAGTCTAACTCAACACGTTCCACTTGAACAACTCAACTGCTTCCACCATGTCCAATATTCAAAGTTGGCCTACTATATTGAACCCGCAAAGCACTAGCCAATTTGAGTGTGCTGCCACTGATGAAAGAAAGCTGATGAACGAACACTGTTGCATCGCTTGAAGCAATTCCTATTACAGCTTTGCAACTTAAATAAACTTACCTTCAAGAAAAGCTAGTTGCTTAATACATCTTCACTACAAACATCCACCTCAATAAACCGATTTGACATAAGAATAAGCTTAATACATCTTTTTCCACATGTGTCTCTTGGCTAAATTTGGTGTATTGATGTTCACTCAATTCTTTTCTTTGAAAACAAGAATGCATCCCTCCACTTGGCTAACCTCTTGAGCTAACACCTCAACCTTGGTGAATCTCTGCAACGCTTATCACAACTAACCTAAACTTAACAATTTATCTTTTCTGAATCAATTTCACAAACACTTGGTATGCAAGCTTGAAGTGGCTTCCAATTCTGCACAAAACAAACACCCACTAGAATGAATGAGTCAATTCTATTCGCACCTTAATCAGCCTCCTCAAACTACACTTTAACGCTTAAAATTTTCCATTGGGGAAATTTCTCAAACAAGTGGTATGCAACCAGTCCAAAGGTAATTTGGCAGCGGCACTAAAAAATGATCAGCATCCAAATGAATCTAGTTAGCAACCACCATGTACGCTAACATAAACAACGCGACCCATCACCAATTGAACAACTCAAATGTAGCCTCAAGTGCTGAAAGTCATCAACACAATCTTCGTGAGTAGAAAAAAAAGACCAAGCAAGTTGGACGAAAACACCAAAGGTAAATTCAAGCACCCAGGTGCTTCAGTGGATGAGAAAGAGTGCATATGTTGAATGCAACATAACACCAGAACCCAACACGCGAAACAAAAAGGAGAACAAAAAATCTAAGACCAATCTCAAAAGAACATTTAACCGAGCTTTGATTACCGGAGGACGAAGGATCATCTCGGATTTGGGCTGAATTTCATCTTGAACGACAATGGGTATAAACCCTAAAATGAATGGGGAAAAATTAGAGGACGTTGATTTGGGGGCTTCCAAAACAGGAGGAAATCAAATTTTCATATAACTCAAATCTAAATACAAAGTGTTTCACAAGGGCTTATATACTATGGGCCAAAACACCAGAAAAAGCCCAACACGACTAATAGTCCAATATGGCCAAAACATAAACATTACAAAAAGATTTCCTATTCTATAACCCGAAGCTAATTCAAGATCTATTTAAAGGTCATTGGCATAATTCCATCAATGGATCTAAAATCCCAATGACGGTCCCAAACCACTCCTTCATCACTAAATCTATTTGTTTTATCGTCTATCTCTTATGGTGTCCAGCCTTCGTATTGACAACCCTTCACGCCGGCGAGCCCTAGCGTCTTTAAGGCCTCGTTTCGACAACCCTTACTTGCAAGAAAATTCAAGGTAAATTTAGTTTCATGTTTTCATGTACCAAATTGTAATTTAAGGCCTTTGTTTTGATGGAGATATTGGAAAGAGGAAATATATATTCATTTCAATATTAGTACACTTGAAATTGGGTTCTCTTTTATGTTAAATAACTTGTTTTTTTCATCTAGTATTGACTTGAAATTTATGTTCATGTCGCATTCAGGTAGATGCTTATCTCTTTTTCTTTATTTTTTAAAGAGATATTTTTAGGCCTTCCTTTTTCTACTATGTCGTCTAAAATTTCTAGTTCACAACATGTTTCATGAAAAATTGAATCTTCGTGAGGGAACACTTCTAGATGGGATTGTAAAAATGATCTTTTCATACGAGCCCAAATTAAGCCAGGAAAAAGTATCAGAAGGTCAGTCATTGTTTGGATGTGATTTACTTTGGCCATTTTCTTATCTTGTTTGATAAACCACAACTTGATTCAAAGGGATTTATCTATGTATTATTCTTTTTTCAAGGATAACCATCGTAAAGAATCATTGAATGATTCCAATGTGAAGAAAATAAAACTTTATTCAAGTTTGTTTCCTCTACATGGCTACAAGTGTTTCCATAACTGAAAACCTATGTTTTGCCTTACATAATGACATGGTTTTATATCTTTTATATGATCAATAAGTGAATAATAGCTCTACATCAAATGTTATTATTTTGAACATACATAGATTTAAGGTATTAATATGAGTCATTTTCTGACTAGATTCTTGTGAGATATTTAATATATAAAGTGAATATTAGAGAACTTAGTTTTAGAAGTTATGTATGTTCCAAATATTTACATCTCTAGTAATTTGTCTGCTATAGAATATTAAGTGTTGCAAAATTTATTGAGTTGATCGTACCTATCATATTTATTAACATTCTGAAATTGCAGTCAAGAATAAAACTCTGAAATTTTAGTCAATAGTGCAAGATGCAAAATGTAAATCAACTAAATTGGTGAATGATGGTTATATCCTTCATTAACAACAAAAATCTAATTGTTTTTTCATTATCTATTTTCAATTCTTAACCCAAACAAAAAGGAACATAAATATTTGAAGAAACATCTAAAACAAGATATTTTACTACAGTCTGACAATAAATTTGAACTACAAGATGGTGTGACTCAGATTGGGCAGGTTGCCCACTTACAAGATGTTCTTTAATAGGTTGATTGATGTTCTTGGTTTGTCTCCAATATCTTTGAATACTACGAAACAATAAATTGTTTGATGTTCTTCTGTAGAGGTAGAATATCGCTTTATGGTGGCAATCACATTTCAATAAAATGACTTAAACAATTACTTGGTGAGTTGGGAATTAATGATTCTAAAGGGATGTTATTTTATAATGATAGTCAACCAACATTATATATTGCTTAGAATCCAGTTTTTCATGAAATAACAAAACATATTGAAGTAGATTCACCAGTGCAGTGATGACTTTTGGCCCTGGTTATTTTCGTGATTCTGCCTCGATTTTAGAACCGAGGCATATTGGGGTGAGGCCAAAAGACACTCCTTTTGGCCTCGGTTATCACTCGAGGCCATAAAATCTCTTTTCTGCTTCGGTTATGGCATGAACTGAGGCCATATTGCACAATTCTTGGCGACGACATTTCGATTCGAATGCAATTAGGGTTTCAAGGTATTCCAGTGGGGGAGATATTCCAGTGCACAAACAACACCAATAACTATGTTCAATCTTTGCGTGAATGTCAATGTCTTTTTCTGAAATTGCAAGTTGATTATAGATGGCAGTTATCATCTTCAAATTATGAACCCCTTTCAGTAGTTGATGTAGAAGTTTTCCATTTTTGATCATTCAGTGGGAAAATGGTGAAAGAGGCATGTCGTCCTCTGCTTCTACAGTCCTCACGTGGACGCCTTCAAAAGCTTCCGTTGAGGTTCAATGACTCGGTTCTAGAGGCGGACGGAGGAATCTAGCTTTTCTTTTAAGATGATGCAGCGGAGCCAGGTAAGGTTGCCGTTGACAAAGGCGACGAAGGTGACTGCGGGGTTGACGTAGCCGCTGGAAACGTTTGTGCTGACGGAGACGGCGACAACGAGGGCGAAGCCGTTGGCAACGACGATGGTGAGGAGAGCGGTGGGCGCGTCGATGGTGAGGTTTTTTACGGTGGAGCCGGAGGTAGCAAAGACGAAGATGAGTGTGGAGATGAAAGAGTTGCAGAGGCGCGGGGAATAAGAAAGGGGTTCGCGAAATTGAAACCCTAAATAAAGCCTATGGCTTCGGTTCCTTTAACAACCGAAGCCAAACACCAAAAAATGCAGTCCCTTTGTGGCTTCGGGTGTTGTTGGATCGAGGTATATAGTTCTCTTTGGCACCGATTTTGGGCGAACTGAGGCCTATAGCTCTCTTTGGCTTCAGGTGTTAGCTGAACCAAGGCATAAAACTTGGCTAGAATTGCAAAAATGCCACCACGCCATTAAATACTTCGGTTCCTGGCCAACCGAGGCATATAAGGCGAGGTAAAAAGGAAATTCTGCACTAGTGATTGTGAATTTGTTCGCAATGAAGTAAGAGTTGGAACTATTTGTCCCTCTTATCTTCCTACAAGGGTAAAACTAGCAGAAACTTTTATACAAGCCTGGAGAAAAATAGAATTTGAGTCTCTTTTGTGCAAGTTAGGCATTACAGATTTCATGTTCCAACTTGAAAGGGATAAGGAGATAATGTTGTGGTTACTTATTATTAAGGAGATATTTTCTTATTCTATTTTTGAAGATAATTGTGGACATTATTTTATGGACATATTTAAGTACAATATTTTATTCACATAAGTGTATACATTATTATATTTATATATATATATATATATATATATATATATATATATATATATATATATATATATATGTGTAATATATATATATATATGTGTGACATATGAATAAATGGGTAAGAACTTTCCTTGCTCTACTTCTTCTAATTCTTAATCGGAGAACTGATTGTATTTTTTAGAACCACTTTAGGTGTCATAAATAGATGTTTAAGGGAGATTTTTTTCTGGGATATACTAGAGAAATATCATTAATATCCAACTTTTTTGTACATATATAATCATGCGCGTGGAGAATCTCATGGATAAGGTATTGTTGTAGTTTGTTGAGGTTGTCATGTCATCATTGATGGTCATTTGTTCATTGTTATAGGTTGTTCATTGGTTAAAGGGGCTTTGGCACACCCTAGAGTGGAGTTGTGGAATAGAGGATAATTTGGAGGAATAAAGGTGAAGAGCAGAGTGGACGTATGTATTCAAGTGGTATTTGTTTGTGGTTACTATATAGGAATCTTTTATTCCAAATGAAATAAACACCCAAAGTTGTGGTCTTTAAGACATCTTTTCGATTTGAGGATAGATCATCTCCAAGTGGGAAGGGTATGTGATAAGTGCCAAAATTCAGTAAAGATTCATAACAAAATATGGAACTTATGCTTTTAATGGGTGTTCAGTTCATATTGATTCTCCCTAAATCTAAGTTTCAATCACATGCTTCCAAGTTTTAAATTAAAGAAATCATTTGATCCTATTTTATGTGTTTTTCAAGAAAGATTAAAGAGAACTCAAAAAGAGTGAAGGAGAAAGCAAGAAATAGAGAAGAAAAGGAGGAAAATCTACCACAGGTCACTCAGAACTAAGGTGTTTCGCTCAAGCTAGGACAGGCTCGCCCAAAAGTTAAAGTCTTCTCGCCTAAGCGAGACACTTGCCGCCTT
>Ga0214542_1011623_pt1 | contig 11928 bp, 4 predicted proteins | sample CNSS1metaG_FD_160096 | JGI IMG/M metagenome (GOLD analysis project Ga0214542, IMG submission 160096) | Root nodule microbial communities from cowpea collected in UCLA plant growth center, Los Angeles, California, USA - CNSS1 | ecosystem: Host-associated > Plants > Roots > Nodule | place: USA...
CTTTACTTATGAAAGCTAATCTTCCAATGACTACTTGGGGATATGCAATTCTGCATGCTGCAGTATTGATTCGCATCAGACCAACAAGTTATCACAAATACTCTCCTTTACAGTTGGTTTTTGGTCAGCAACCAAATATTTCTCATTTAAGAATTTTTGGGTGTGCTGTATATGTCCCAATTTCCCCACCAAAAAGGACTATGATGGGTCCTCAAAGACGTTTGGGAATATATGTTGGATATGATTCTCCATCGATAATAAAATATCTTGAACCATCAACAGGTGACTTATTTACAGCTCGATTTGCTGATAGTCATTTTGATGAATCAATTTTTCCAACGTTAGGGGGAGAAAGAAAGAAACTGGAAAAAGATATTGGTTGGAATGAATTATCATTATCTCATCTTGATCCTCGTACAAAAGAGTGTGAACTAGAAGTTCAACGGATAATTCATTTACAAAAATTGGCCAACCAATTACCAGATGCTTTTACTGACACAAAAAGGGTAACTAAGTCGCATATACCCGCTGCTAATACTCCAATCAGAATTGATATTCCTGTTGGACAATCTAATATAGCAAATGAATCTCAAACACGCCTAAAGCGTGGTAGGCCTTTGGGTTCCAAAGATAAAAATCCTCGTGTGAGAAAAAGGGAAAAAAGGCAAGATGGCCTAATCGAGGGGGTAAAAGTCCCAAAAGATTCTTTTGACATAATCAATGATTCGGTTCCAGAAGAACCTCAGGTACCTGAAATTGTTGAAAATGATGAGATCTCAATAAATTATGTCATGAATCATAAAATATGGAATCGAAATAAAGTCAATATTGACGAGGTTTTTGCATACAATGTAGCAAAGGATGTTATAAGTGACAATGAGGATCAAGAACCAATGACAATTGAAGATTGTCGGCAAAGAAATGATTGGCCAAAATGGAAAGATGCAATCCAAGCAAGATTAGATTCACTTGCTAAACGAAAGCTTTTTGGACCTGTAGTTCGCACACCTGAGGGTGTAAAACCTATTGGGTACCTATGAGTTTTTGTACAAAAACGAAATGAGAATGGTGAAATTGTTAGATACAAGGCACGATTAGTTGCTCAAGGTTTTTCAAAGACCTGGTATTGATTTTGAGGAGACATATTCTCCAGTATTGGATGCAACAACATTTAGATATTTAATTAGTCTTGTTGCACAAGAAGGTCTAAATTTGCACCTCATGGATGTTGTTACAGCCTATTTGTATGGCTCTTTGGAGAATGATATTTATATGAAACTCCCTGAAGGATTTAATTTGCCCAACAAAGCAAATTCTAAAGAGGATTATTCAATAAAATTGAATAAGTCCCTTTATGGATTGAAATAATCAGGACGTATGTGGTATAACCGTCTAAGTGAGTACTTGTTAAAGGAAGGGTATAAAAATGACCCTATTTGTCCTTGTATTTATATGAAAAGATCCAAGAATGAATTTGCCATAATTGTTGTTTATGTAGATGACATAAACATAGTTGGAACTCGTAATGAGCTCATAAAGGCAATTGATTGTTTAAAGAAAGAATGCGAGATGAAGGATCTTGGAAGGACAAAGTTTTGTTTAGGATTACAAATTGAGTATTTCAACAAAGGTGTTTTTGTACATCTAGAAGCTTATATAACGAAAGTGCTTAAAAAGTTCTATATGGACAAATCACATTCATTATACACTCCAATGGTGGTGAGGTCATTAGATGTTGATAAAGACCCTTTTAGACCTCAAAAAAAAGATGAAGAACTACTTGGTCCTGAAGTACCATATCTTAGTGCTATAGGAGCACTAATGTATCTTGCTAATTATACTCGACCTGATATAGCATTTGCTGTAAATTTGTTAGCAAGATATAGTTCTTCACCAAGAAGACATTAGAATGGAGTAAAACAAATACTCCGTTACCTTAAGGGCAATATGAATATGGGCTTATTTTACCCAAATGATTCAAAACTAGATCTAATGGGTTATGCAAATGCAGGTTATTTATCAGATCCTCATAATGGTCGATCACAAACAGGATATTTGTTCACATGTGGTGGCACAACGATTTCATGGCGATCTGTGAAACAAACAATAACATCAACATCGTCAAATCATGCAGAAATTTTAGTATGATACGCAGGTACGGATAGTATGATACCCGTACCCGACCCATTTATAAACGGGTATTAAAATACTTGTTATCCACTACCCGCGAGTAATAAATACCTGTGGATATTAACTATCCGTCACGAATTTTATCCGCGGATATCCACGGACACGAGTATTTTTGCCATCCCTAATTGTGATTAAACGTGTAGCTATCATTGTTTCCCAATCCCATCATCACCGATGCTACAATTGAGTATGAAGTCAAACTCACTCTCATTTAATTTAACTCCGATAGTATAATAATCATTCACTACTTTGCCAGTGGTGTCGCACTGATCGATGCTTGTGCCAAAATAATTCCTAATTTTCTACCGTCACAGATTCTTGTGTTGCATAAGCATGCATCACAGATGTAACATGCAAGCCAATCAAACCATTCAGATCATGCTATTTCGCACTTCATAATTGTGTTGAATAAAATTTAAATTATTTTCTTTTCTTATACAGTTATATGTTTTAGTTTGTCATGTTAAATTTGTTAATAGTTGGTAAGGTTCTTTCAAAACTATTTTTGATTTTAATTGTTACTGATCATCTTTCTTTTCTAAAAAAAGTATTTATAAATTAAATGAAAATATTTAACGGAAAAAAACTAATTAATTCAACAAACAATTAGAAAACAATTTTCTGAAAAGTAAATACAAATACTTTTCCAAAAGTAAGTTAAAAAAAATACACTACTCTTTTCAGCCTAACCATAAATTTATGTTTATATTTATCAATAAAAACACATATATATTTGCCTTTTAATGATAATATCTTATTTAAATTAGTTATAGTGTAATATTAATATTTTTTTAGATAATTACTTATTTTTTAAAAATATTTTTCTCTTATTATTATTATCGTTCTAACATTCATGGAGTACCGGGATAATTATTCTTTTAATTAGGCATTTGTTTGGTTAAACAATAAAATTGACAATATGTTAAAATTAAAGTTAAACATAAAGTAATTTTGAAAAGTGGACAGTTAAACAAGAAATATATTCTTTTTCTGTAAAAAATAAAAATAAAACTGTCTGTAAGAACTGCTTTTCAAAACTAAAAGGGGGCACGTCAATTTTTCAGCAAACAATAAAAAATAATTTAGTAAAACTGTTATACTCATCGAGTTATTTATATATTATTGTCTTTTTAAGAAAAATAAAACATATACTGTTTTTAAAATGGTGGGAGAATAAAGTTATATATAATTTAGTTTATATAACATAAATTCATAATTTGTATGGACCAGCTGTAAACAAGACTTTTTAATCTACCATTGCCCTTTTTCTGTCTTTATTTATTGATCCCAAAGCCATTCTCTCTCTCTATATATTTCTTCAACCACACTTCCAAGCCCCACCAAAAGACCAAAGTTATATTTACTTACAATTCTCTACAGACAAAGAATATCTCTCATCAGCATAATAAGAAAATAAAAATAAAAATAGTGTGAAGAAATAAGAAAGTTTCAAGTAAACAAAACAGGCAAATAAAATAAATGAAAGCCAAATACTCTCTTTCTTCCTTTCAACAAACCTTGTTTTTCACTCTTCCATATACCATCTCTCTTCTTCAATTTTCATCCAAAGTCCAAACCAACCCTCACCCTTTTTTCTCTCTTCCTTGGTTTTGGCACAGAGAACAAAACAAACTACCCTTCATCACTTCATCCTCCAATCAATGGAAATCAACTTGAGTCTCCAAGACACAGAAACCCCACCTTCTTTGAACTCATCACCAAGAAGCACCAATCTCAGCAAGAACAACAACAACATCATCAACAACAACAATAACATCATCAGCAACAACACCATACCAAAATCCTTCCCCAGATCTGACTGCACCCCTTACCCCACAACCTTTGTCCAAGCTGACACCTCCACCTTCAAACATGTTGTTCAAATGCTCACTGGCTCATCAGACTCCACAAAGCCACAAGATCCAATTCCACCACAACCATCCAAGAACTTCAACATCCCTCCCATGAAAACAACCCCAAACAAGCAGCAAGGCTTCAAGCTCTATGAAAGGAGGAACAACAACAACAACAACCTTAAGAACAACCTCATGATCAACACCTTGGTCCCCAATTTTGGACACACCTCAGGGTTCTCCTCACCCCACAACCCAGAGATTCTCTCCCCAAGCTTGCTTAACTTCCCCTCCCTCACTCTCAGCCCTGTCACTCCACTGAATCATGATGACCCTTTTGACAAGTCCTCACCTTCACTGGCTAGCTCCTCCTCTTCAGAGGAAGACAAAGCCATAGCTGAAAAAGGCTTCTACTTGCATCCTTCTCCCATGTCAACCCCAAGAGAATTTGAGCCTCAACTCTTGCCATTGTTCCCTGTCTCTTCACCTAGAGTTTCTGAGTTACCTTGACAAATATCAAACCAGACTAAAAACCTATATTTTTCTGTATCATCATCATCATCATCATCTTCAAGCTATGATTTATCATTTGATTTTCATTTGAAAGGTACATAGCTTACTCAAATTGTACACTTAGATGATGATCTCTTTCTCCTCTCAATTAGATGACTTTTTCTTTTCTTCCCCCTTTTTTTCTTTTTTAATTTTAAATTTGTCTCCTCGTCTTCCAAGTGTTTGTTATTAAACCTCATCCAAAGGAAATAACCATTACCCAGATAGAGAGAATCTCAATTTATGATCATGTGTGTTGATTCAATTTCACACCAACCACTGAAGAGAAAAGTTATGAAGAGACTCAGAAGAAAGCAAAGAGAGGTTAAGGAAATGAGCATAATTTTTGGGGAGATATTTTGGTGCACAACAGTGTCTGTACCCAGGACTTAACTGTATCCTACTGCATCTCTCATCAAAGAAAAATGTACCCAAAAGGAAGGTGGGTGGGTCAACTCAATGAAGGTTGAAAGGGTCCCTCTTCTTAGTGATTATGTAACATTTTAGTCTGAATTATTAATAGTTTTGGGTTTGGTTTTCCTTGTCTCACTCTTATTGGTTAGAGATTCATGTTAATGTGTAAGTTCTCGTAATCCCTTTCTGATCAAAAAGTAGAGACTTTTTTTTCTTTTCTTTTTCTTGCTTTCTTTCTTTTGTTTTTAACTGAAAAAAAATTAAAATGATGGATAGTGACAGTACCTTGTCTGTAATAATTGTTACATGTTATAGTGAGTATATATGTTGGTACTGATCATTAAAACTTTCTTGTTTAATTGTTCTTATTGCTGATGAAACTATGCAGCAATCTAGTTGGTAAGAATAATCGGTGTTCTGGTTCTGCTTCTTTGTTTTCTGATGACTAATACTAGGCACTAAACTAATATAAACGCCAAAAGTCTTATCTTTATGTGTTAAATTCTAGAGAAGTCTAAAAGAAAATTCGCATGGCTGTTGTAAGTAGCAATTAAATAAGCACTCAAGTGTCTAATAACAATAATAATAATAAAGTTAGTATATTGTTTTAATAATAAATTTATAAAATTGTGATATGTAATATGAAGTTTATGTTAGTTTCCAGTAACAAGAAGAAGGAGGATGAAATAAAATAACGTAGGAAAAAGGAAAGGATATATGACTGAGTGAACTCTGGTGAGCTTTTTAGTGATCAGTGACTCTCCAAAGAAAATCTTATATGGTACAAAATTGTAAGCATAAAATGCATCTTATAAAAATAAATAATTTTTTAAACAAATATAGAAGTAAATTATAAGTATTTTTTTTATCTTTGTTTTCGTCCAAAAATATTAAGATAGTCCTCTAGATTTTTTTAGTTTTGATTTGGTTTTAATCTTTGAAAAATTGATGCAATTTAATTATTTTTTCATAAATTTTTTTGAAACATATGAACGATTTTTCATTTTTTATCAAAATTGAAGCTGTTAATAATAATGATTGATTTTGTTAGTGTAATTAAAATAATCATACGGTCAATCATAATAAAAAATTATTGATCATCTACTACAATAAATTTAACAAAAATTACCAAATTGTATTAATTTTTTAAAAATAAAGATTAAATTGAGTTATAAAAAGTTAGAGAATTAACTTGACTTTTTAAACAAGAACATAAAACAACAGACTAATTACACCTGAATTTTATTTATTTTTTCTTAACTTTTTTGAAAAGATGTTCAAACAAACTCAAAAATTAACCACAAGAGAACCTGGAATAGAGAGATCTTTCCCCTCTCTTAATTAGTTATCCTTGTAAACCAATCAAAGAATAGTTAAAATTACAAGCACACAAAGCAATTTACTATTCACTCCATTTTGTTTTTATTTATTTTATTTTCATTTTTTGGTTTAAATTTTCAACACTGCAGTGGGAAAGCATAGAAATCAAGTAGGAATGACAAACTTACAATGGAAAAAAGTCTAAAGATGGAGAAAGAAAAAGTGGGACTTTTGACACAATCATCATTCTTAGAGAAAGTAATAACTTGGGTAGTGAACAATCCATATATAAATAACAAGATTAGAGAATATGTGATGACTACCTTTTTTTTTCTTCTTTTCTTCCACCTTTTAGACTTTGTTTTGTCATTTAGGTGCATCTAGGTTGGACCCAACTGTGCCAGTGCAATGAACAAAGAATGGACAAGAATAAATTTTCTAAATTTTCTTTCTACAACCTTTTATTCTATTAGGGACATCAAATTCCATGCTTTGTGATAACTTTTTTGACAAATATGGAAGCTAATTAGGTGGTCTAGAAAAGCACCAAGCTAGTAAGACAATATGATAAAGCACAATGAAATTTTTAAGAGGGGTTTAAGGATTTTACTAAACTGTTTAAGAAAACAAAAATTCCCATTACTTTATTGTGTTTTACAACACATTTTTGGAGAGTTTTATAATGTAATGCTTCCAAAAATGGTTGGATTCTCCGTCCTAATGTTGCCAATGGTTTTTATGTTTCAATCCTTAACATGTCAGTTTATTGCACTTTAGTCCTCCATTGTTGAAAAGATCTGTCAACATCTTCACAAATCTCCAAAACTAAGAAATGGGACCACATTCTATCACTTTGCTTTTATGTGAAGACTTTAATTTGATATATTATGTATGCAATTTTGTCTACACTTTCATCTATGAAGTTTCGTAATTTTTACCTTGTTAGGAGTTTTAAGTAAATTAAAAAAAATCTTAACTCTTGACATCATATTTAACTTACATATCATCATATTGCAAAAGTTTGATTGTGTTAAGATCAACATCTAATAATACGATTAACCATCTTTTATTTCTATATTTTTGAATTTAAGATCCATTACTTAAAATATGTAAAATTATACACAACTAATTTTTGGACCAAATTATCTCGAGTTATTGTGGAAACTCTAATATATACCTCATATAAGACATATAGATAATCCGATAAACCCACAAATCACACTAAATTAGGTTTTGGAAACCTTACAAAATTGACTTGTAAGGTAATGTTTGCACAGACTTATATATGATAAATTGGTCTTATCTCTAGTCGAGATCTCCACCATTTGTTTAAGATAACATATTTAGATTTTCTAGTATTTTTTTTAATTTAGCTAATTATATTATGAAATGTGCTAAATGACACATTGATCGATTTTATCATCATTTTTTACATACAAATTCTTAAGAAGTGAATTTTAAGTTTAACTCATCCTTATAAAACTACTTGGAATATGTGATTTGAGTCTACTCATATATTATAAATTCACTTTATCTCTAATTGATTAGAGACCTCCAACACACGTATCCTGAAACATATCCCAAAACATATCTTAAAACATATACATCTTGAGTATGAGAATAACATTAATGGTGATTTGACAGTGACTTTATAGAAATTTAACATTTACCCATATGTGATTATGTTTCATATCATACACGTTCAAATATAAATAGTTATAATAGTATCGATACCAAAAATGTGATAGTAGTTTAGTTGATATTTATTTGATCCATAATCTCACATATGATATTAAAATAAATCATATTTTGATTTGACTAATTTTTTAATTCCATTAATATAAAATAAAAAAAATCCAAACCCAGTTTTAACTTATAAACAAAGCTTTTTTTTTTTTCTTTTAAAAGTTATGGCCTTCAACGTTATTATCTAAATAGTAGGATAAGTGCAAAAGCTGTGACATGTAGGAAAGAAGTACATGTGGGGTAAAGATATACTCCGTATGGTTTATTTGAATTGATCTTTATAGAGACATGTTTAACATGAACCGTTGAATGTGATTGAACTCAATCATTTGTCATTTAAGGACATGAAATAGTGCTATATAGCATTATTGTAATAATATTAAAAAAGAATCAAACTTGAAATTCATAAATTTTGAATGATAGATGTTAATCCATGTCTTACTTTTCAGGATAAATTATAAATTAGTGCATGATATATTTTAATTAATCTCTTAAAATAATTTTTTAGTTTTTATTTTTGAACTTTTAACACCTTTCAAATCTTGATCGTTTGTTTGGACGAGGTGCGATAACATTTTTCTTGTAAAAAACCACTTAAAGTTTAAAGACTTAAATTCATTTGAATGTAGAGAAAAATATATAATTAATAAATATAAAAAAGTGTCACAAAAATTGAAAAGTTTAAATTTAATATTTTATTTTAAAATTCCTAAGAAAAAAATGTATATTTAATATATTTGTATATATGTAATATGTATATTTAGATTTCACAAAATGAATTTTGATATGTAAGCTAGTTTGTTAGTCCTTAAAATTTGACAGGTTGGACTACAACTTTAAAATTCATGAGTTTGTTTTGATTTGCCTCTCTTGTTCCACCAAATTGTGGGATAGGTTGTTGATTTGACAATTCTTTATTTTAAAAAATAAACTAATAAATATTTCAAAAAATTAATATTTCTATATAATATTGCTTAAGTTATACAAATATGTAATAATATTATAATTTGATTATTAGTACTCAAAAATTAGTTTTTAATTATTAATTATAATGAAATAATTTATCATATATACACGTATAATAATTATTTTAATTTATTCAATTAAAGATATTAAATAATTAAATAAAAACTTATAAAAGAATTATATGATTAAATGTCTTTTTAGTATATAATAAATTTTAAAAATATTATTAGGTATTATTAAAAACATTGTTAGTTACAGTATATTATGTTATTTACAATCTTATCTTTTTTTTTGGGTTTAACTCATGTTTTTCATTATTATTCTTTAATATAAATATATTACCTTTATGTATTTTCTATAGTAAAGGAGTTGATCTATACCTAGTTTTCACTATTTTCATAAGGTATCCTAGTTTTCACTATTTTCATAAGATATCAAAGTAATGGATTAGATCTTATTCTAACGAGATTTGTTGTTTGTTGGGTTTATTATCACTCATTATCGCTTATCAATATCTTGTCTCACACTCGAGATATATATGCCTCGGCGTGAGGATGTGCGATAGAAGTCACGCATCGGTTAGAGATAAGGCCAATTTATTATATATAAGTCGGTGCAAACCTCATCTTAGAAGTCAGTTTTGTAAGGTTGAGTTAGAGTTAAAGTTCACTTCTTAACATGGTATATAGAGCTAGGATTTCTTGGTAACCCATATACATTTTTTTTATCGTTGTCCCAACTGCAACCGCCATTATCACTATCGTCGCAATTGTCGTCGACGTCGCCATTGGAGCTGCTGTTCAAATCGGTGACCCCTATATTTTAAAACTTTTTTAAATCTTTTCACAATGTTTCGTTTGATAGATCTAACATGTGAAGTTTATATCTGACAAACGATTTGCCAAGTAGTTTATCTTGAAAATATCATCAAACATGCCTCTATGTTTGACAAACACTCTGTAAAAAACATTTTTCAAAAACTTGACTTTTGCAAAGCTTCACATCTTAAGTTGTATCAAGATTAATAACATGCAATATAAAGAGATAAGAAATGAGAAAAATTTACCAATTTTTTTATACTAGTTTGCCTGTAAGTAGCAGACTATGTTTAGTGCTCGATCTACTAATCAAGTTCTACTAAACAAATAAACACTGTGAAGATAGAAAGTATCATTTAGTCACAACCAACTCTGGCTAAAACTATCCAAGTATCATTCAAACATGTAACCACTGCTAACTAAAAACCTAAGTTTTGTTTGAACACATTCATTCCTTGCTAAAAACGTGAGTATTGTTTGGACCTCAGTTGCTCCTAGCTAAACCACTAAAGATTGTTTGGATTACAACTACTTTTGGCTAAAACACTGAGTATTATTTGAAATGTATCCATTCTTGGCTAAAACAACGATTATATTTTGTTGGCAAAAGGAAGAAGATGGACATCTTCCTTCAATAAGAAGTTTTGATGATGATGATGATGATGACTTATGAAGGATGGAAGACTTAATGATGATACATGGAAAATTGTTGAAGACTTAAAAGAATGTTTTGATTCAAGAGATGCATTGAAAACTTAGGGGTTTAGTTGTTTAGATATTGTAATTTATGTATGTTATTTAAAATAGTTAAATTAGTACGTCAAGAGTCAAAAAGGCAAAACCCAAGCAGTAGAACAACAAGAGAATTTTATTTATTTGTAAACTATAAGATAAAATCTTCAAGTTTTGAGGTCTTTCAACTTCTTGTATCATCATGAGTCTTGAAGATATTTGTTTTTACATCCTTTGACTCCTTAACCTTGTCATAGGACCTTTGAATTACCATGATTCCTCTCCAAGTTCTTCTTCCAATTCTTCTTGTATGGACTCTGAAGATAGTCCTCTATGATTATGACAAAAGGTTTATACACAATTATGAAAAAATTGCCCACCCTCAAATGGATGGACAAATTGAAGCTTTAAGAGAAGTCTCAGAGGAATATTTAAGATCTTAGTTGGTGACAAAACTTTAGAAGCTTACCAACTTGAGCTACTTGCTATCACAAAAATACATGATGTTTTTAACGTGTCATTATTGAAGAAACATAATGATTATAGTTCTATCGTACAAGCTTCCAATATACAATGAAGATGGTAAGATGTAACCACATTCATTAGTAGTTTTAGGTAGAAAAATGAAGAAAAAGGGAAATGGAATGATTACTGAGGTGCTCATTCAATGGCAACGTATGAACCTTGAAAACGTAGTTTGCCAAGAACTACACGACATCATACAAACCTCAAAGGAGCATTGTAATAAGTAGTATTAGGGACATGTTAGCAAAATTAGTTTTCTTATATTTTTGAAAAACCAAAATAGTAATGGTTAGTTGCCAATTTTTTTATCATCTTTATCGCCAACACCCCTCTTCCTGCCCAGTGGGAACCCTTCACCCTGGACCGCTATACTGGCGAAACCGACCCTGACGAGCACCTCAAAGTCTACATCACCCATGTCCCCTGTACACGTCCCAAGACGCAGTCTTCTGCAAAGCCTTCCCCACCACCCTCAAAGGCCCTACCCTAGAATGGTTCACAACCCTTCCGCCTTACTCCATCGACAGCTTCAACGTCCTTTCCCACATGTTCTCCACCCATTTTGCTGGCAGCCGTCCACACCAACTACCACTATCTACCTCCTGGGCATTAGACAGGAACAAGGCGAACCACTTAGAGCGTTCATAGATCGCTTCAGTAAGGTAGCTCTTCGCACCCCACACCTTGATGAGTGCATATTTTTGCCCTCATTCAGTGTTTAATTATGGGTATTTAATTGAATTTGTGTGTTTAAAGATTGATTTAATTGGGATTTCCTATAATTGGGTTTATTGACCATGAGATACAAAAAC
>Ga0214542_1011624_pt1 | contig 11928 bp, 12 predicted proteins | sample CNSS1metaG_FD_160096 | JGI IMG/M metagenome (GOLD analysis project Ga0214542, IMG submission 160096) | Root nodule microbial communities from cowpea collected in UCLA plant growth center, Los Angeles, California, USA - CNSS1 | ecosystem: Host-associated > Plants > Roots > Nodule | place: USA...
TATATATATATATATATATATATATATTGATCAGCATCTTTTCAACCACGATTTTCAGCCTCAACCTCACCTCCACAATTCCCAGGTTCCTTCTTCCAATACTAAGATTGATGATCAGCTATCTGTTTCTTGCATCGTTCTTGATTCTCTGTGGTTCTGGGATAGCGGGGCTTCGCACTATGTTAATAACGATCCGTCAAATTTTTCATCAAAGTCTTCTTACAATGGTAGTGAACAAATCAAACTAGGAAATGGCTCAGGTTTATCCATAAGTCATACTGGTTCTGCTGTTCTTTCCTCTTCTTCTCTTAAATCTCAGTTTATCTTGCGTAATCTTTTACATGTTTCACATCTCAACAAAAATCTTCTTAGTGTCTCAAAATTTGCAAGAGACAACAATGTGTATTTTGAATTCTTTCCTGATTTTTGCAATGTGAAACACCAGGTAACGAAGGAGCTCCTTCTTCAAGGAAGTCTTAAAGATGGTATCTACGTCTTTCCACCTTTGCAACCTGCCTCTGCTTCCTCTGTTAACAATACCACTCTGGCTAACTCTTTTTCACCTTTAATCTTTGGCAGGCTCGCATTGGTCACGCATCCAAAAGCGTTCTTTTGCAGATTCTTCGTTCCTGTAACATACCTACAACTTCATATGTAGATTTTTGTGATTCTTGTGTTGTAACATTATTTCATTTTGTTTCTCTCTAAATTTAAGGTCTTTTTGTTTTAAAGTGGGTATAGAATTGGTCTTGATTCGTTGAATATAATTAAAACGTGTGTGTTACTTAATCCGAGTCGTAAATGGAAAAAAATGACTCTATGGATGTCGTGAGGTTCCCGCCGATGGAGTTGTTATCACTGGTCACTCTATTGCCATTGATGAATCCAGTATGACTGGTGAAAGCAAGATTGTATGTTGTTCATACCCTCTAATGACCTAACTATTAGTTTTTTAATATTATTTTTAAGCAATGAACGTTCTGCAGATTCACAAGGATCATAAAGCACCTTTTTTGATGTCTGGTTGCAAAGTAGTAGATGGAATTGGCGCTATGCTGGTATGATGTGGTATTACACCCTTTTATGCAAGTCTGTCTGTTATTTGATGGGTAGAATATAGGTTGACATAAGCGTGAAAACTTTCTGCTTTGAGAAGTTAGTTCACATGTTACATTATGCTTTTATGCAGCATGCATGTTGATATTTTCTTTAAATTGGTGATGTCTGGCCATATCAGCTGATTATGAGAGGGCTGATTGCGTTACCTTGCTGATTATGTTACCATATTTCCATACTAACGTTATTATTTGGTGTGATTGTCATATTTCTATTTTCCTTTGTAACTCTCAGGATTAATTTCTTCATTTTCTTATCCTATGATTTATTTTCTTATGTAATCAGGATTATGAGTCTAGTACAATCATAAAGAAGGATTATTATTTTTATCATTTACATCGCCTTGAATAATATTCACCAATTCAATTCCTCATCCTTTAGACGTAGTACTAGAGTTATTGTATCTATCTTGAGAATAATTCCTTCCTTCTATTATCATTGCGAGTTATGAATCTCTACCAATCCTATTTGACCTTGCGTGCTTTCGTACATTGGTTTTTAAACTCAAGTTGGTTCCACCAGCTCGTTATGAGTTTGAGAGGCAATTTTGGTATAATTTCCATCACTATTTGTTTTGGTTGCCAAAATTTTCTTTTCCTTCTTATCTCAGGATAAGTTTTTACTTATCCTTGTTTTCGTAAAAAAAAATAAAAATCTTATGTTATTATGATTAAAATTGTAGAACAACTTTAAATAAGGATTACATTGTTGTCTTTGTGTGACATTGAATAACACACGTCAATACACTGCAAATAAATTTTATTCTCACCTTATCCTCCCTCAATACCTTAGTTTTCATAATTTTAACAATTACTTGATCAACAGAAGTATAATTGGTAACATTTTTCTGTTTGCTAAAATATAAAATTAATTTTTCATTGGTTTCAACTTTTTTACTATTTTTCATTAGTTTTCATAATTTTAATTGTCATTTTGCCATTCATGCTCCTTATGGATATGTAGAAGTTTGTTTTACACCTTTATCATGATTCTAGTGGCATATATTTTTGCACGTGAAATAAATATTTTCAGAATGCTACTACCCTGATTCATTCTATACTGTCATCTGTAGGTAACTGGTGTTGGTATAAATACCGAGTGGGGACTGTTGATGGCAAGTATCTCAGAGGATACCGGAGAAGAGACTCCATTACAGGTTCCTCTCACCCGTATCTAAAATCAATAACTGTTGGTATCACATTTAAACTTAACAAATTTTTAGGGACGTTTAATAGGTTCGTTTGAATGGAGTGGCTACTTTTATTGGCATAGTGGGGCTTACTGTAGCTGTTTGTGTCCTTGCTGTTCTGAACTTACTAATACAAGATCGGTGCTAACTTTAACTAGTTATGTAATAATTTTGGAATGCTAGATACTTCTCTGGCTACACGAAAGATTTAGATGGAAAAGTACAATTTGTTGCTGGAGAGACCAGTACTAGTGAAATAATAGACGGAGTCATCAAAATTTTTACCATTGCAGTGAGTGTGAATTTGTGGTGGTTGCAGTGCCCGAAGGTCTACCTTTAGCAGTTACGTTAACGTAAGTAAATGCTGCTAACTATTTCATTGTACAACACAAGATATAGCCAAAACTAAGCTGCATGATGTTTCATTCTAATCTGTGTAATTTTCTTCCTTGGCCACACTCATGATAGTTTGGCATATTCGATGCGGAAAATGATGGCAGACAAAGCTTTGGCAAGTATCTTTTTGTGCTCCAACAGTCACCACAGTATCTTCTAAATTTTTTAATAATTTGCTCTTCTTTTTTTTATAAATATTATGCAGGTGCGAAGGTTGTCAGCGTGCGAAACTATGGGATCTGCTACAACAATTTGCAGTGATAAGACTGGAACGCTGACCTTAAATCAGGTGGGTTCTGGGGCCAGAACACCTGTATCTGCATTTTCCTACTTCATTTTACCTGAATCCTTGAATTATCAGTATTTGATTACAACTTTTTGGATTATAGATGACTGTAGTTGAGGCATATGTTGGGAGGAAGAAACTAAATCAACCAGATGACTTACAAAAGTGCATCCGGAAGTTCTTTCTCTGATAAATGAGGGTATTGCACAAAATACGACTGGCAATGTTTTTGTGCCTAAGGTATGCCTTTTTAGTTGACAATAATGTCTACAGTTCTCTTTTATGATGTGAATTCTCTTAAAAGACCCGTTATTGGTGTTGATATCTATTTATTAGTATATTCTGTGTGTATGCATTTCCTTTGGTAGGATGGTGGAGAGATGGAGGTGTCAGGATCTCCTATAGAGAAGGCAATTCTTTCTTGGGCAGTGAAGGTACACTCCATTTTTTTATTTGTCTTTGATTGGTAATGGGTTTGAAGGTGATCAACTTATCTTTTGAATCCTCGTCGCAGTTGGGGATGAATTTTGATTTTATTAGATCAAATTCAACAATTCTCCATGTCTTCCCCTTCAACTCTGCGAAAAAGAGAGGTGGTGTTGCTGTGAAACTGGTAATCATTTGATACAGTTATTTTTCAACTCATCGCTTCTTCTTTTTTGCATGTATTGTGATACATAAATATCGATCCCATGTTTTTTCAATCTTTACTTCTCATTTTGAATCTATTTAATCATTGTTTGTGTTGAATCATATCAGTTGAGTGTTTTTCATTAATTATCTTTAATATGATAATCAGGAATACTAATGTAATTTGCTTGGCAGCCGGACAATGTAGTACATGTACATTGGAAAGGAGCTGCGGAGATAGTTCTTGGAACATGTACTCAATATCTTGATTCTGATGGTCACTTGAAATCTATTGAAGAAGAGAAGGTTTGTAACAACAGCTTTCATGTGATATAAACTTTACTGAGGGAATTAAGATCATTGAACTGAACCAGTGGTGATTAAAAAGAAGACATTTTCTTTTGGTTAATAGCTAACCAAAGTTTAAAATCATATATAAGGCTACCACCGAGTCACTTTATCCATGTCAATGAGTCTTTTTGAAGTCACTCCAATGCCAACTTATGCAAGTATACATTGGGTACCATCATTTTTCCAAAAATTTAGCGACTGGTAGCAGTTGGTAGCAGTTGATAATATTCGCACTATTTTCCAGATATTCTTCAAGAATGGTATCGAAGATATTGCTGCACAGAGCTTGCGTTGTGTTGGCATTGCATATAGATCGTATGATGTCGAAAAAGTTCCATCTAATGAGGAGGAATTAAACCAGTGGTCCTTACCAGATTACGAGTTGGTCTTGCTTGCTATCGTTGGAATAAAGGTTCAACGCAAATAAAAGATCACTGTTAAAATGTGCTATATTACAGTTGATGAAATTTGTTTTTGTCCTATATTGCATTTGTCTGAATAAATAGGGCAACAAGAAAGACTTGTTCCCCGATCAATATGCTCATAACACATTGTTGGGTTCATTCAACAATGAAAGAAAAACACAAGAATAAAAATGAAAGAAAACAATTGTATTATAAGAGAAAGTTCTATAAAGAGGGTACATGTCAACACAACATATAAGAGTTGTGTGTTCTCTATATATAAAACTAAAGAAAAGAATATCAGAAAATTATTAATACGGTTAAGACAAACACATGTAAACAAGTAGTAGACGCTCTTTAGTGATGATCTTCCATACTTTTCATAAGGCTGTTGAGCCAAATATAATTGAAGGGAAGTCATTCCGTGAACTATCAGAAATCGAAAGGGAACAAGTTGCAAAAAAAATAACAGTATTGTTCTTTCATTGTGATTCCTTATGATATTCGTTCCTTAAATAAATATTCGATAATAACAGTATTGGCAATTATGTTAATTTCTTTATTATAGTTGATATTGTGTGCTACTATTTTGTTATTTAGGCAGATATCGGCCTTTCTATGGGCATCCAAGGAACAGAAGTTGTAAAAGAAGGTTCAGATATTATTATCTTGGATGATAACTTTGCATCAGTAGTAAAGGTAAACTTATTATTTATCAAGGAGTTACTTTGAATTGGAGTCCTACATTACATAAAATGGGCAAGTTGAGCAACATTACTAGAAAACACCCAAAATCTTATTGTTTTAAAATTTTAGATTGAAAATGTTGTTAAACTCTCTTATATTCTTCTACTCGTAATCTATTGGTTATGATATCTTAGAGTGTTTCTTCCTGTGAGATTAAAGAGAATGTATTATTGCATTTTTTTTGTGTCTGCCACTGGTACATGATTTCACATGCTCAACTATGAAGTCATATACATTTTTAGCCATGGTTTCTCTAGCTTTTATTGTTCAATAGCTTCCTAAAACTTTGTTATATTTTTAATCAATTCCTATAAATGGTTAAATAGCTCCTTACTGGGCTACGACTTATTAGACTAAATTAATGTAGACAATCATGAATCATCGGTATGTCATTTGGTGTTATTGATAACTTATTGAAAAATCAAATGAATTTTAGAAATTTATTAATAACTGTTTACAATATAGAAACCCCTTTAAAACTACAATTTATATAAAAATACATTTAAAATTGATAAAACTAGGCTTATCTATTAATTTATTTTTATCATTACTTTATCATCTGTACCTTGTCTGCAAGAAAATAATTGACTGTAATTAATTTACCATGGGCAGTAAACAGGTCATCGATGTAATTTGATTTTGGCTTAAGAAGTGATAAATTTATTTCACTTGGACAGAGGCATTAGTGGATTGGTCTGATATATAAATTATCTAAGGTCTGTTGTTCACTTTGTGTAGGTTGTTCGTTGGGGTCGTTCTGTATATGCAAATATTCAGAAATTTATTCAGTTCCAGCTCACTGTTAATGTTGCGGCTCTTGTAATAAATGTTGTTGCATCAATATCTTCTGGTGATGTTCCTTTAAATGCTGTACAGGTATGGTGCCCTCTTTCTATTAGTTAAACTTAAATGTGGGTAGTTGGAAGTTGCTATATTAATTGTCTAGGAGATTGCAAAAAATTGAGAGTGAGTCTAGCTATGATTAAGCAAGCAATAGAGTTCATTAATTGTGAGTTAGGTAGTAGTTATATTTAATGAATGTAGTTGAAGGGTTATGTCCAAAGGCCTATAAAAGGACCATGTAGTGCTTCATTTCAAATACAACAAATCTGAATACAAAGAGTGTATATCTAGATAGACTTGTTTGTCAACAAATTGGCATCAGAGCTCGAGAGCTTGAGTGTTTGAGTGAGTTAGAGAGTTTGATCGAGATGCCCCTGCCGAAGTTATCAAAAGGCGTCAGCTATGATAATTAGAGCCTGCAGATGAAGGCTCTCCTTGGTTCCCAAGAAGTATGGGAGGTGGTCGAAAATGGGCACCAAGAACCAGAGGACGTTGGAGAAATGACGATAGCCCAACTTGCTAGGTTAAAAGCAACACGAGCAAAGGACAAAACGACTCTGTACGTGCTATACCGAGCTGTTGATGAGTCTGGCTTTGAGAAGATAGCAAATGATGTCTTCAAAAGAAGCGTGGGATACTCTGGAAAAGGCATACAAAGGGGATAACCGTGTGAAGCAAGTTCGGCTTCAAACTCTCAGAGGCAAGCTTGAAAGGATGAGGATGAAGGAAGATGAAGGGGTTGCAAGTTCGGCTTCAAACTCTCCCGAGTTAAGACTGTAGCAAATCAGCTCGGTAGAAATGGAGAGACGCTGCCCACTTGCCGAGTGGTGGAGAAAATCTTGAGGTCGTTAATCGACGACTTCGAGAATATAGTTTGCGCAATAGAGGAATCTAAGGACTTGACAGTGCTCTCGGTGGAAGAGCTTGCCGGGTCGCTTGAAGCACATGAGCAGCGAAGAAGGAAGAAGAAGGAATCCCTTGATCAAGCACTCCAATCAAAGGCAACCATTAGGGAGAAGAAGGTTCCTTATACTCAGAACACTCGAGGCCGAGGTGGTAGAGGCAGAGGAGGATATGGAAGAAGTCAAGAACAGGTCGGCCAACAAAACTGGCGTGGCCGAGGACAAGGTGGAGGTCATGGTGGTAGAGGCCGAGGAGGTCAGTCGAACAACTCAGGAGTTGAATGCTTCAAATGTGGTAAGTATGGTCATTTTGCTAAAGACTGCTACTCAGGAGTCAAATGTTACAATTGTGGGAAGGTTGGACATTTCGCGAAGGATTGCCGATCTGAAAGCAAGAAGGAAACGAACTTCCTTTCTGAGGATGCTGAGAAAGAAGGAGAATTGATGATGTCCAGGAGATCAGGCGCCGAGCTAAGTCCGAGTTGTTCTGACAACTCAGTTTGGTACCTTGATACAGGAGCAAGCAACCACATGTGCGGGGACAAGAATCTTTTTAAGGAGCTCACCAAAGTTGACGTTGGACACGTATCATTTGGAGATGTATCAAAGGTGGCAGTAAAAGGCCGGGGTACAATCTGGTACCTACAGAAGAACAACCGAGTTGGAGAAATCAAAGATGTGTACTATGTACCTGATCTCAAAAGCAACATATTGAGCATGAGTCAGCTGATGGAGAAAGGCTACTCGGTTCTGATGAAAGATCGAGTACTATACTTGAAAGACAAGTCAGATCGATTGATTGCCCGAGTAGAGATGAAGAAGAACAAGATGTACAAGCTGGACTTGAAAATAGTCTAAGAGAGGTGCTTGAAACTTGACGTGAAGGATGAAGCTATGAAGTGGCACTTCCGGTTTGGCCACTTGCATTTGGGTGGGTTGGCCGAGTTGGTGAAAAAGGAGATGGTGCGACGACTCCCGACTGTGCAGTTTGAAAAGAAATTCTATGAAGAGTGCGTGCTCGGGAAGCATCCAAGGAACAACTCAGATTAATTTACACAGACATTTGTGGACCAATTACCCCTGAATCTTTCAATGGGAAAAGGTATTTCATTTCTTTCATAGATGATTTTCAAAGAAAAACATGGGTGTATTTTTTGAAGGAGAAATCTGAGGTGTTCCAAGTGTTTAAAATGTTCAAAGCAATGGTTGAAAAGGAGACCGGCATGCCTATCAAACCTGTTAGGTTTGACCGAGGAGGTGAGTTCATCTCATCCGAGCTCATGAAATATTGTGAGGAGCAAGGAATAAGGGGATTTCTGACAGCACCATACTCACCCCAACAGAATGGAGTAGCTGAGAGGAAAAATCGAACCATACTTGACATGGTTCGAACAATGTTGAAAAGCAAGAACGTGCCTAAGGAGTTATGGGCGGAAGCAGTGCAATGTGCCATCTATGTGCAAAATAGATGTCCACATGTTAAGCTTAACGAGAAGACACTGCAAGAAGTCTGGAGTGGAAGAAAGCCGAGTGTGTCTCACCTCAAAGTGTTCGGCAGCATTGCTTATGGTCATGTTCCAACTCAACAAAGGACCAAACTTGAAGATCGGAGCAAGAAGTACGTGTTTATTGGGTACGATTAAAAAAGCAAGGCGTATAGGTTGTTCAACCCAATAACAAAGAAGGTGATTATGAGCCAAGATGCTCAAGTTGATGAAGAGAGCGAGTGGAAGTGGAACAACTCGGAGAAGACCTAGAAGCTTGGAAGTAGATACACCACCAGCTGTGAGAGATCATGAGACTTCTGATGAAGAAGATGAACCTCTACAGCCTAGAGCGCGAAGCTTGCAAGACATATACAACTCGACTGACGAAGTACATGTTGTATGTTTCTTGGCAGATTCGGAAGACTTGAGCTTTGAAGAGGTCGTGCAGGAGGAAAAGTGGCAAATGACAATGAATGAAGAGATCAGAGCAATCGAACGCAACAACACGTGGGAGCTAACCGATCTGCCCAAAGGAGCTCGGCCTATTGGCGTAAAGTGGGTGTACAAGAAGAAAACAAACGCTGAAGGAGAAGTTGAGCGATACAAAGCTCGACTCGTAGTGAAGGGGTACAAGCAAAAGGAAGGAATAGACTATGATGAAGTATTCGCTCCAGTGACGAGGATGGAAACAATCAGGTTGTTGATTTCCTTAGCAGCTCAACACAGATGGACAATCTTGCAGATGGATGTGAAGTCAGCATTTCTGAATGGAGTCTTGGAGGAGGAAGTATATGTTGAACAGCCACTTGGATACATGCGAAGAGGCGAAGAGAAGAAAGTGTTGAGATTGAAGAAGGCACTTTATGGCCTGAAGCAAGCTCCACGAGCATGGAATGAAAGAATCGACACTTACTTCAAGAAGAATGGGTATGAGCAGTGCCCTTATGAACATGCTCTTTACATAAAGAAGAAAGGAGAAGATGTGATGTTCATTGCCCTCTATGTCGATGATCTTATCTTCACGGGGAATAATGCTGAGCTAATTGAAGCATTTAAAGAAGTGATGAAGAAGGAGTTCGAGATGACCGACTTAGGTCTTATGAAGTATTTCCTTGGTTTGGAAGTCATTCAAGGGAAGGACGGTATCTTTGTGTCGCAGGAAAGGTATGTTGAGGATGTCTTAAAGAAGTTCAAGATGACGAGTTGCAACCCGGTTTCCACCCCTATGGAACCAGGCACAAAACTTTCTAAATATGCAAATGGAGACCAAGTTGATGTGAGCAAATAACGAAGTCTGATTGGAAGTCTCAGGTATCTTACAAATACCAAACCAGATTTAATGCTAAGTGTTGGAATAGCAAGTCGGTATATGGAGGAATCGAGGTATACTCATTGGAAGGCCCTAAAGAGAATTCTAAGGAACGTGAGAGGAACAATGTCACTTGGCCTGATGTATACTAGGACGGATGACTATCGACTAGTCGACTACTCGAACAGTGACTGGTGTGGAGATGTTGATGACCGAAAAAGCACGTTTGGATATGTATTCTTCATGGGGAGCACGGCGTTCACCTGGCTTTCAAAGAAACAGCCCATTGTAACACTGTCAACATGTGAAGCAGAGTACGTTGCAACATCCTAGAGTGTTTGCCATGCAGTTTGGCTTAGAAACCTTCTAAGCAACCAGAGTTGGAGGTTTAGTTATATTGCATTCTAGCAGCTAAGGTTCCTTCTGACTTTTCTTGTGGATATCCCGTGTTATGAGCACCCAATCCTTCTGAAAAGAGAGATAAGCAGGGACATCTGTGAACTCGGATAGCCTTGTGGCATACCTTGAATCCAAACTAGGCTACCATCTTTCCTCTATTATGAAATATCATTTCTCTTTTTGATAAAGAAGACCTTCCTATCGAGCAACTTCTGGTTCATAGCACTGGAACCAGGTATCCCAACCCCGGACCTGATCGGGTATGCTAATCTACCCGTAGAAAGCGCTACTTCCGTAGTCTATGGTCCCGCTAAGCTGGAATTGAAGCAAGAAAAGGGGACTGTGATCCGAGTTGATAACAAGTCGGCCATTGAGAGAAGCACATTGATGAGAGAACCTGGTCAATCATGAGAGAAGCAAGCACATTGATGTTCGATTTCACTTCATCCGAGAACAAGTGAAAGAAGGAAATGTAGAGTTAGAGCACGTTGAAAGTCGAGCACAAGCTGCAGATATGTTTACAAAGCCGATGCCATCCTCTCTGTTCGAGAACAACAAGATGATACTCGGAATGAAGGACAATATTTAAGTTTATGGAGGGATTTTGTTAGGTAAACTTAAATGTGGGTAATTGGAAGTTGCTATATTAATTGTCTAGGAGATTGCAAAAGGTTGAGAGTGGGTCTAGCTATGATTAAGCATGCAATAGAGTTTATTAATTGTGAGTTAGGTAGTAATTATATTTAATGAATGTAGTTGAAGGGTCATGTCCAAAGGCCTATAAAAAGACCATGTAGTGCTTCATTTCAAATACAACAAATCTGAAGATAAAGAGTGTTTATCTAAAGAGACTTGTTTATGAACACTTTCTTCTCTAATTTAGTTGAATATTTTATTATTTAAAGTTGTATGATTCAAATTACATAAAGAGTCAAATTTGGATTCTCTAATAATTTTCTCATTACATTTTCTACTGTGTTTTCAATGATGTACACTAATTTAATAAAAATACAGCAGAAGAACGGCACTAAAAAAAGCAGTAAAGAACATGGATTTATGAGTCATAGATACTGGTTTCCTATCTAAATGCTCTTGGTTTGGTACAGCTTTTGTGGGTCAACCTTATCATGGACACACTTGGAGCTCTTGCGCTGGCTACGGAACCTCCAACAGACAGCCTTATGCACAGATAACCAGTTGGCCGAAGGTTTAGTTTGATTGATTCAAATGCATGCGTCACATTATCATTTTATGCTCATTTTTATTGCAAACACTCACTTGGCTTACTACGATCTTTTGTTTGGCTTCAGGGAACCTCTTATAACAAATATCATGTGGAGGAACTTGCTCGTGCAGGTAAAAATATGTTTTATTCTATAGTGAGATTTGTTAAGATCATCAGAGAAATATAGGGCTGTTTAGATCCTACCATTTAATTATATATAATTTGCCATTGCAGGCCCTCTATCAAGTCATTGTTCTTCTGATTCTTAACTTCTGTGGTGAAAGTATTATACGTAATGAGGATTCCACAGTCCATACCATACAAGTGAAGAATACTTTAATTTTCAACGCATTCGTCTTTAGCCAAGTACGTAAATTTTTTCTTGTCTGGGGTTGACGGATTGAACCCCCCTTTGTTCTCCCGTTGCAATAATGTAAGTTTTTAATTCATTGAATTCTTATTGAAGAGTAGTTTTACAATGCTTCAACTCACAGATATTCAACCGGTTCAATGCTCGAAAGTTCTACCCTCATTTCATATGCAATTATTACTTTGCTAGCTAACCAGCTGATTGATTTAATTGCAACAGCTGGCCTCTTGCCGTTGTTGGAAAGTTGATCCCAGTTCCCAGAACACCACTGTCC
>Ga0214542_1011625_pt1 | contig 11928 bp, 10 predicted proteins | sample CNSS1metaG_FD_160096 | JGI IMG/M metagenome (GOLD analysis project Ga0214542, IMG submission 160096) | Root nodule microbial communities from cowpea collected in UCLA plant growth center, Los Angeles, California, USA - CNSS1 | ecosystem: Host-associated > Plants > Roots > Nodule | place: USA...
AATAAAAAAAAAAAAAAAAACACACACAAACACACACATATATATATATATATATATATATATATATATATATATATATATATATATATATATATATATATATATTATTAAAGTTAAAAAATCAGGATGACGAAGGTGCTGGAATATTTGTACAAGTAAACGTGTAACCAATCTAGTACTTTGAAGTTTATTGGATAGGAGCAACATTGTAAGGGTCTTATCTCTGTTTTTGGAGACATCCATAATTCCACTCTTTCCTCTTTCCTTTTTACATATATTTCAAACAACATTCTTGGTCAAAACTATCATTTAACATCTCAATGATAAATTAATATTATATGATTTTACTATCTTCTTCATAGCCCATCATATATTTTTTTTTTTTCATTCTAATCTCCTATTTATAGTAGCTTAACAGTTAAGGATTCCACGTAAACCCAATTCAACTATAACGTAATTCTATAATTTGGTGCATGGTGATATATAATATAATCTTATAATATTGTTAGTCTAAGAGATAAAGTATGTACACGAAAACTAAGAATGAGTTGACGAAGATAAATTTTAATTTAAATTCTGGGATACAGTATAATAAACAATGTTATTATTTTTGTATGATAAGTGCTGATGTGGGGTGGGTTCATGTTTATTTAACGCCAACTTTAACGTTAACTATGAATTAGTATAAGATTTTATCAATGATTTTTTGTTTCCTCTTAATATTTTTGTAACTCATTCATATATTCTTTTCGTTATTTAAAATATACATAATCTATTATTATAATATTATATATACTTCTTTTTTTGTAAAGAACAATGAGGAGTTTCCTTCGCAAACCCAAGTCTTCAATTATTATGATGCACGCCAAACCATAAAGATGACACATTTTTTACTAATAAAATGTGTCAAATTATATTACACTTGGTAAGTATTCGACAAGTTGGTTGACCATTTTTCTTACACCTTCAAATATTCCTCTTTCAATTTTTTTAATCTTTTGAGTTATTCAAATAGTGTCTAAGAATTACTTTTCAAATAGTGTTTATACAACTATTTTTCAAGTAAATATCACCTTCAACACTGAACTTTTCGAAACAATGATGTTAAAGATATTCCTTTTTTGTCTATTCTTTTACTTATGACAAATGGGAAGAAAATGAGCAATTTTGTCAAAAAAACATAATTTGTTCAAGGAGAAGAAATATAATTTTCTTGTATAGATAGCCATAGCTCATGTAGATTAGACACATTCATTTAGCTTATTAAACTCCCGATGATTCTTATTCTTTTAACTTTGATTCTTTTCTTATAAAAGTGTCTAACAAGTTGTCTATATATTTATATATATATATATATATATATATATATATATATATATATATATATATATATATATATATATTTATCTTGATCTCCTTGTTAAGATCTTACCTATGCTTTGATCTACCATATGCATGTTATTTTTTTGTTCTTATGATTTATTAAATCTATGAAATCTTTAGCTCGTATCTATATTTATCATAGTAATATATATGCGCACTTTCTAACTAATGTAACATGTTTTCATATATATTTTTAATAAAAGAAATCAATGACAAACGTATCATCCATAATTCTTAAAACTTTAAGCTTCTTTCAAAGTTCAAAATTAATTGAAACGATTAGTAGATGCTTTTTCAACTAAACTAATATTATTTATCAAAATAAAAAGAGAAAGCTTGTTAATATACAATTTATTTAAAATTAGACACTAGTTTATGTATGAATAATCTATCTAAAGTTACTTGTGATTTTGATAAAAACAAATAATTCTCTTCAAGCACCACAATGAAACCATCATCCTTGAGTTTCAAAACACATTTGTATACCATTTCGTAAAATTATTCCTTTAAAAAACTAGAATAAATTTACTTTCCCTGTAAGACTAAAGAAAATGAAAAAGAAAACCTAATTCAACAATGCCAAACAATAAATTCAAACTTAACACACAACTAAGGAACGTTACATTTAACATGCATCTAAAAATGCTAGACTTACATATAGTAGATAAACCTCAAATTATACATACATTTTAAAAACATTAGACTCATGCAACAAATGAAACTGTAAACTCACATGCAACCAAAGAGCTTCAGAGTTGACGAACAACCAAAAGACTTTAAACTCTTATACAACTAAAAAACTTTATACTCAATATGCAATATACATTATTCTACTAAAACATTCACCAATAAAATGGATCCTATTTCATACTTATAAACTAAGATCATCCAAACTATATTTCCTTATCTATAAAATCTTGTAAACAAATAGTGGTTTCATTGTAACACTACTCTCAAGGTGCTACATAGCTACACTACTTGTTTAGCTTAACATTTAATAACATAACATGTGCTTATCGTCTAACAAACATAAGTTAGACTAATCATTTGGTGCATATGCAAATCACCTAACAATATAGTTTGACAAGTTGTCTATCCATTGCCCTCATAGATAAAGAACCTCTATACATGTCATTAGATTTACATTCTTCATATATTAAATTTTTTGAAATACATTTACGTGGATAATATCTTTCTAAGAGGAACATAAAAAAATACACATATAATTATCCTCTATAAAATATTGGCAACACTCAACCCTTTCACATGTGTAACACACATTCATAGCATAAACAAACAAACAAAACACAAGACTCATGGTAAGCTAACATGATAAAACATAGGTACAAATTTAGAAGCAACATATACCTTTCACCCATCATACATTCCATATTACACATATTACCCAACGTTATACATTATTCATAATGATATGAATCTACTTCTAGGAGATGGGTGTGTATTGAATTAGAACTCTAATTTTTCAACTGTCACATGTCTTCCCGCTCAAATCGAGCCACATGTTATATTACTGCCACAAAGCCACAATAATGAAGACCCTCATATGATAGGTGAATTATTTTTGGTCTAGCCACACACAATGCCTTTTCTTACCACCAACCATGACCATAGGAACCTCATTTGACTCTCATTGCCTAACTATTTTCCTCCACACGAGTCCAACAACTAATAGAGTTAGATTAATCTCTTATAATCGCGTTCCCGATTCAATACACCTAAAATGCACAAACATAGTTATTTTCCCTTGGAATCAATCTATGCAAATATTTGTTGTCCTAAGTCTACTCAACCCCTCAAATCACACATATACCAACATCTAGGTTTCAATATCACACTTGAAAAGGACTTGTTTTCTTTATTCTTCACCTAGGGATATCATACACTCATTCAATGAATGCATCATCTTACGAGCGTAAAATCCACCTATTTCAGTCTTCACTAAACAACCCAACCATCCTTAAGTTCGTTGAATAATTAGAAAATATTTCTTCTTTAGTAGGATACTACTTAATAGATGACTCAAATCCTTGGCAATTTCTTCCACTAGGATCATCGAGTGAGTTATATTCAAGTAATGAAGGTATTGTATGATGCTCTCTATGGAGACTTAAAATATAATTTTCAATAAGTGGGTGTATGACTTGTTTAATCAGTGTATTATTTAACAAGTATTAATAAATGGATCATATGATGAGTATTATGTCCACTAAGTACATCATTTGACGAGTACTTCATCTACTAAGTACATCGTTTGGTGAGTACTTTGTCTAATGAATGCTTGCATATAGGACATTTCATTTGCTTAATTCATTTGATTGATAGGTATACTAGTTTCGTATTATTGGTTTTTATTTAGATTATTCTTTTTGAAACTTTACCATAAATGTACTCTAGTTTGTAAAATGTTTTTCTTAAGCCAAATAATTTCCAAATTCATATACTCATCCCATCATTTATGGTGGAGCTCCAAAGGTGCATGAAGAGCTCCATGTGCAGCGAAAATGGATGAAGAAATGGAGGCAAGTTGGAAGGCACTTGCAAGCAATGGAAGGTGAAAGAGGTGATAGGATTTCCTAATCTATGCTAGCCTAAGGAAGGTGGCTAGAGGTAGAGAGAGGAAATCTCTAGAAAGTGGTGACTCTCAAAGGCAATAGAGGGAGGAGTGCTCTCAACTCAAGTTGCATCTATTGCATAAAATTTCAAGAGTGTCTACAAATGAGTGAAATTTTGGCTTTTATATGAAGCCATTTACACATGAGAAAGGAGAGCCATTAGATGGAGTGGGCCTTGATCTTGGCCCTTAGATCAAGCTTGGAGAAGGAGGCTTGATCTTGGCCATTGGATGATGCCTTGGAAAAGGAGGAAGCATTCCTAACCCTTGGATGCTTTGGATCCATAAGGTGTAGGAAGAAGTGTTGACTTCCACTTAGTCCACCTTGGCTCTTTTGATAGCTCATGGACAAATCTCCTATTGGGCTTAGTCAAGCCCAATTTTATCAATTAAACTACTCATTGTTTGACTTATTATTCTAGAAAGCAAAGCCTAAACAATGGGCCAATATTATTGCTATTCTATTGCTCTTTGAGACACCTATTCAAATCTTCACATCTTCTTTGGGCCTCTTGATGGGCTTGGGCCATCTTGATTGAAGCCCAATTGGATCTTTTTGAGCATGCTCCTTGTTATTAGGCCTCTTGATAGGCTTGGGCTTGAAGGTGCATGTGGGCCATGTATTGGGCTTTGAGCATGATTTGGGCCTAGGCGTTGACCCAAGCTATAAGCCTTGTTGGGATCACATCAGTATACATTTAACTAAAATAAAATTTCAGGTGGGACACGTTCCAAGTGTTGGGTATCTCTTCCCCAAATAGATGTTCAAGGCGATAAGCTCATCCTCCTGTGTCTTCACGTATGCGGTATGGGTCGTCCCAGTTGGCGGAGAACTTGCCATCCTTCTTTCTTTCACTGCTGGCCATTCTCCATACTAAGTCCCTGATTGCGAATGATCGTGGCAGCTCGTCGTTTGACAGCTAAATTGCGTATCTGGGCTTTTTCTCTGAGTTCGGGTAGGAGGTCGAGATGCGTAGCCATGTTTTGGTGGTTGTGGGTTGGGTCGTATAGTTCTCGGTGCAGGGATGGTTCGCCAATCTCAACCGGTATCATGGCGTCTGCACCGTAAACTAGGCTGAATGGGGATTCATTTGTTAATGATTGAGGGGTGCACCTGTAAGCCCATAGCACTTCTACTAACTCTTCGGGCCATCGGCCTTTGGCGCTATCTAATCTCTTGCGCAGTTCCACTAGGATAACTTTATTGGCCGCCTCTGCTTGTCCATTAGTTTGTGGATGTTCTACAGAACTTGTGATGTGTTTGATGCCCAGGCCAGTGTAGAACTTGGCTAGCTCCTTATTTATAAATTATCGGCCATTGTCTGTGATGATGGTATGTGGAACACCATATCTGCATATAATATCTTTCTAAACAAACTGCTGAACTTGTTGGGCAGTGATGGTGGTTAGCGGCTTGGCTTCTATCCATTTGGTGAAGTAATCAACAACTACAATTAGGAATTTCAATTGCCCTTTGCCGTGTGAGAAGGGGCCGAGGATATCCATTCCCCATTTAGCGAATGGCCATGGGGATAGTATGTGGTGTAGTTGTTCTTGCTTCTAGTGGATGAGGTTGCCATGTTTCTGGCATGGTTTGCACTTTCTGACATAATCATGGCAGTCTGCTTCTATAGTCGGCCAAAAGTACCCGGCTCTAAGGACTCTTGTAGCCATGGTACGTGCGCCGGAATGGTAGACGCAAATGCCTTCGTGTAGCTCTTTAATGATATATTGCGCTTGCTTTATCGTGACACATTTGAGGAGAGGTTGGCCGTATCCGCGCTTGTAAAGGTCGTCGCCTATCATGGTATACCTAGCGGCCTTAGCCAGCCAAGTTTTGTCTGCATCTTGTGGGGGGTTACTGGTTTTTAGGTATTGGATATAGGGGGTGGTCCAGTTATGGTTTTGGGGAGCGGTGGTGTTGTCAGTTGGGGTGTAGGTTAGGTTTTGGCAGGTATTTGTGATGAAGGGTGTAGATAATGTTTATTGTAGTAGAGATCGGTGGCGGTTTTTAATTTGGTGCTGGCTAATTTTGAGAGGATGTCGGCTCTGATGTTGTCGGTTCTTGGGATATGTTCGATATGGACTCGTTCGAAGGCGGATTGTATGACTGCGCGGACTAGGTGGTAATACAGTAAGTTTGGAGTCGGTCTTACATGTTAACGTCTTGACACCAACTTCGCGGGCAAGAGAAAGGCCGACGAGGATAGCTTCGTATTCGGCCTGGTTGTTTGATGTTTTGAAGGCAAAGTGAAGGGACTTTTCGATGAGGATGTCATTGGGTCCTTCTAACACGATGCCAACATCGACACCTGTTGGATTTGAGGAACCATCTACATGAAGCGTCCACTGGTCCTCTGTGGGTGTGTGTTGGAGGTCATTGACAAAATCTAAAAGACATTGGGCTTTAATGGGACCATGGGGTTCGTAGCGAATGTTGAATTCCAACAGCTCAACGGCCCAAGATGACATCCGTTTGGCTAGATCTGGTTTTTGCAATATTTTTTGGATTGGGTAATTGGTTTTGACGGTGATGTTGTGGTTTTGGAAGTATGGGCGTAGGCGACGGGCTGCGGGGACTAAGGATATGGCCAGCTTCTCCACCATTTGATATCTGGTTTCAAGATCTTGCAGTGTTCTGCTAACGAAGTAGACAAGGTGCTGCATGCCTTCTATTTCTTGGACGAGCGCGGCGTTGACTGTGTGGTCGGTGGCTGTGATGTATACGAGGAGGGGTTGGCGAGTGTCCGGCTTGTGGAGGATAGGTGGTGAGGTCAGGGTTGTTTTCAGTTTTTGGAAGATTTGTTCACAATCGTCAGTCCACGTGAACCGGGTGGATTTCTTTAGGAGTTGGACGATGGGTTGGGTTTGTTCGGCCAGTTTGGGTAGGAAGCGGGAAATGGCTGTGAGGCGGCCTATGAGGCGTTGGACCTCTTTAATGGTAGTGGGACTGTGCATCTTGATAATGGCCTTGCATTTTTCGGGATTGACTTTTATGCCGCGTTGGGTCAACATAAACCCAAGAAATTTACCACAGTCGATGCCGAATACACATTTATCAGGGTTGAGGCGAAGGTTGTATTGGCATAGCGCGGAGAAGACCGCCAAGTGGTCCTCGACATGTTGATGGTGGCTTGGAGACTTGACAACCATGTCGTCAACATATACTTAGACACATTGTCCCATTAGATGACTGAAAACCTTGTCCATTAGCCGTTGGTAGGTTGCTCCAGCGTTCTTAAGACCAAAGGGCATAACTCTATAGAAGTAGTTGGCATCGTCCGTGATGAAGGCGGTCTTATGCATGTCAGATACGGCCTTGGGGATTTGGTTGTACCCAAAATATGCATCCAAAAAGCTAAGCACCTTATTCCCTGTCGCGTCGTCAACAAGTCGGTCGATATTGGGTAAGGGGTAGGCATCGCGAGGGCAGGCCTTGTTCAGATCCGTGTAGTCTACACACATCCGCCATTTGCCATTGGCTTTCTTCACCAAGACTACGTTAGAAAGCCAAGTGGTGTACTGAGCTTCTTCTGTGAATCCTGCATTCAGTAACTTGTCGGCCTCAACCTTAGCCGCTAGTCGTCGTTCTTCGCCAAGTTTGTGTTTCTTCTGGGATACGTATCGGGCTTCTTTGTAGATGGATAGTTTGTGGGATGCCACTAGAGGGTCCACCCCAGGTAGGTCAGCGGCTGACCAGGCGAAAAGGTCTGTGTTGCTGGTGAGGACGGGTGTGATGATGGCACGCTGGTCAGAATTCAAACCGGTGCCTAGGTTGATAGAGTGGCCGTTGGGAAGCTCTAGATGGGAGGTCTCCTCAATTGGTTCAAGACGAACATGCCGGCCTACTCTGGGGTCTAGATCTTCGCCTGACAGGGCGATGCCGGAGCTAGGTGGTCGCTCAATGTGGTTGGTTTGTTGAATTGGAAGCTGTGGGCGCAGGTTGGCCATGTAGCATTCGCGTGCCAAGCACTGGTCGCAGTGGATGGTGAGGATGTCACCGGAAGGAGAAGGGAACTTCATGGCCAAGTGGGGGGTGGAGACGACAACGCCAAGGGTGTTGAGGGACAACCTAGGAGGACATTGTAGGATGTTGGCGTGTCGACGATAAGGAAGCGAATTGGAATGGTTTTAGTTTAATGTAGCCGCGGGTAGATACTTGTTTGCCAGAAAAGCCATAGATTGGTTCGTTATACGGGACCATAGCGGTGTCCGGAAGTTGGAGTTTTTGGTAGGTGGGCCAGTAAAGGATGTCAACGGAGCTGCCTTGGTCGACAAGGACTTTCTTAACGGTGTAATTTTCGATTTCAACAGTGATGACCATGGGGTCATCTTGTTGATGGTCGAGGCCATGAAAGTCATCATCTGTGAAGATGATGGGAGGCATGCGGCGTCTGTGGTGGGAATGGGTGATATGGTTGATGGATTGGATATGGCGGAGGTGTCTCTTTCTGGCAGAAGAAGTGGACCCTCCACTAGCAAAGCCACCAGAAATGGTGTTGATGGTGCCACGTAGGGGAAGGTCGGCAGGGGTGATGTCGGTGCGAGCCGGTTCGGGTTCCTGGTTAGCGGGTTGGGCGGGGCGTCTGTCATGACGGGAGTCGTGTGGAGGGCATCTGTGGTCAGATCGAGGGGGGTGGCGTGATCGAGAGGGATGATCATCTCTACGGATGAAGCGACGAAAGTGACCAGCACGGACCAGTTCTGCTATCTTATCCTGGAGTGCTTTGCAGTCTTCTGTAGTGTGGCCATGGTTACGGTGGTAGCGGTAATATTTGGTCATATCAACGTTAGGAGGTGTGGTTGTCTTGCGTGGTGGAGGGATGAGGTCAGCTTGTAGGGCCTCATCGAGGATGCGAGAACGGGGTACGGTAAGAGTGGCATATCTGGTGAAGCGAGGTTGGCGGGGCTCGCGTGGACGGGTATCAGGGCGGGGAGGTTGCGGGGTAGGGTTGGCGGTGGTGGCTGCATAGTCATTACAAAATTTGGTATGGAGGGTTTGCATCTCCTCCATGCGGACATAATCGGCTGCACACAATTTAAGTTCGTGCATAGAGACAGGTGGGTGGAGGTAGACATTGTTGGCGAAGGGGCCGGGTTGTAAGGTAAGTGCCATGCATTGGAGGATTATCTCCTGGTTGAGGTGTGGGGTGCGAAGAGCTGCCTTACTAAAGCGATCTATAAACGCTCTGAGTGGTTCGCCTTGTTCCTGTCCAATGCCCAGGAGGGAGATAGTGGTAGTTTGGTGTGGACGGCTGCCAGCAAAATGGGTGGAGAACATGTGGAAAGAATGTCGAAGCTGTCGATGGAGTAAGGCGGAAGGGTTGTGAACCATTCCAGAGCAGGGCCCTTGAGGGTGGTGGGGAAGGCTTTGTAGAAGACTGCGTCTTGGGACGTGTACAGAGCGACATGGGTGATATAGACTTTGAGGTGCTCGTTAGAGTTGGTTTCGCCAGTATAGCGGTCCAAAGTGAAGGGTTCCCATTGGGTAGGAAGAAGGGTGTTGGCGATAAATTCGGTGAAAGGGTGACGACGTCTAGGCTGGTGGGGAGGGAGCAGATGAGGTGGGATGGGATGGTTGATCATAGCGGGGAAGGTGGAGGTAAGGTTGTGAGGGGGATGTGGGTTGTTGGGAGGTATTGCGGGTTGTATGGTGGAACATGTGTGGTGTGTAGGGTGGTGGGTATGTTATAGGGGATCTGGGTGGTAGGGAGGGTAGCGGCAGGGGTTGGGGCTGCAGTATGTCCTGGTTGAGTGGATGGGAAGTGAGTGGGGTGCGTGGAGGGAATGGGTGTTTGTTAGGTGGTGGTGAAGGTGTGAGGGGTGTGGTTGTATTCGCTTTCCTCCTCTGTGGGCTGGAAGGCTGGGGACCTTGCAGCCTCAGAGGCTTCCTTGGCCTTTCCCTTTAGGGTAGGATCAACTTCGATCTTTCGCATAAGGCAAGAGTTCTCTTGCCGTAGCGCCTCCATCTCATCAGCACTATGTTTCTTCAGATCTGCCAGCTCTTGTTGCATCTTCGCCTGGCCGTTCAGGATGGCGGCTAAGTCAGGGGTGATGCCAGCAGGTCCTGAGGGACCAACATCTGCCTTCTTGTTCACTCCAGCTCTGCTGCGGGTGGAAACCATCTTCGGAGAAAAACGGGTACTAAAGGAGCTCGTCTCGTGCCCCACGGTGGTCGCCAATTGTTCCTGCAGAGAACAAACAAGATAAGTTAGGCACAAGTGTCACCTCACCCATGTAGTCCGCTATCTCCTCAGTTGGCCTCTTCCTGGTTGGTACATGTCGGTTTGGACCCAGGAGGGGTTACCTGCAGAAGGGACTCCGAAACTCAAGTGAGTCAAAACTCTCAAAAGGTCAAATCAGTGATTAATGAATGCGTACCTTTAATTACTAGGGTCCACGTGTATTTATAGAGTATTAATCATGTTTGGTTATTCCATGGGTTGGGCCCTGGCTTGGGCTTTAGTTTGGGTTGTAAGTAGGCCTGGGCCCTAGCCCAGGCCCTTAGGACCTATTGAACACTGGGGGGCTTTAATTTTACTAAGTATATTGGAGTAGTCGGCCTAGGCCGACTACTTTCCTTGACGGTTTATGCTATCGGTTTAATCTAGTAAGGCTTAGGCCAACTCGGCCTAGGCTGACTACTTGACTGCCTTGGCATATATGTATCGTTTACTTATTGGGTCGAGTTTGGCTAGGTGTGGTACAAAGCACATTAAATGTACTTGAACTATTTGACTAATCTTCGAAGAATCAGGAAATATAATTGGAGTTCAGCGTGTTTGGTTGTGTTTTATAGGTAGATGTGCAGAGCAGCCGATTGAGGTGCGAAGACTATGGGTGGATGTGTTTTGTTGTTACAATGATGGGAATGATTTTAGATGTCCTTTATTGCACTCATTTCAAGAGTTTGACCAACTTTCTTGCTTGTTTGCCAATGGAGTGACAGTCGAGTACTGGACTACAGAAATGTCCCCCACAATGATTTAGATGGATATCGGTAAGGATAAACCACATGCAACAGAATCAAGTAACATTTTACATTTATATAGCGATAAACATAAGCTAAATAATTGACTAACATTTTCAATTATTGTTGTAGTTTATTTGGGTTCCTCATGAGAGTTTGAACTTTTTTATTGATGTTGAAGCATATTGGGACCAATCAATATGGACGTCATGCACAACTTTAATTTGTTTTGCCATTGTTGAATGACACCAGTCGGACATGGTGAATTCTGCTATCACAAGAGATCCCTGAACAACCTAACAACCTTGATCATCTACATAAAATAGACATGAGGGGGAGACAAGATGAGAACTGGGTTACTAGACATGCACAATGGATAAAAGTATGGAAAATTTGGCGTGAGCTAACGTTGAATGGATTTTCGGTGCTTGGGCCACCTCAACAAACAATAGAGTACATGTCTTGGTATATTTCAAACTCATGTTTATATTTGTCATTCCACAAATGTTAAATGATCCTAGAATACATTGTGCATTGACATCGACATATGTCCCTCTAACTGAACCATATGCGACAACTTTGTTTGCATTTCACATAAAAAGATATTGTTGTTGTAGTGACCATCATTGAGTACCACTAAATGGCATGCTGAAGATCTTCGTCATTCCTTACAAAAAGAAACTCATCAATGTCTTCCTCAACAAATTCAGGAGGGACATTGTAACATCCCGGTAGGATATTACTTAAAATAAAATAAAATAAACAGGTAGAAATACATACATCATTTATTAAATAAAGCATTTCCCAAAAACACGGGAAAATTCAAATCCTTTAAATTTAATTTCCAACATAAATAAATAAAGTATTAATAATATACTTAAATCCTCCTATTACAAATTTATTGTTCAAAACCATAATGAAATTACAGAAAGTTATTTAAAAA
>Ga0214542_1011627_pt1 | contig 11928 bp, 4 predicted proteins | sample CNSS1metaG_FD_160096 | JGI IMG/M metagenome (GOLD analysis project Ga0214542, IMG submission 160096) | Root nodule microbial communities from cowpea collected in UCLA plant growth center, Los Angeles, California, USA - CNSS1 | ecosystem: Host-associated > Plants > Roots > Nodule | place: USA...
CACGTATTTTATTATTTATTTATATATATATATATATATATATATATATATATATATATATATATATATATATATATATATATATATATATATATAACCAAACAAAAATATGCATGTGATGGCAATACTGGTTTGAATGGTGAAGAAATTGAACTGATAGAGCATGAAAAAATGTAAGTAACAGCTCTGGTAAAGCTATGTTCTTTCCTGTAACAAATCATAGATTCTTAAAAGAAACATAACACTATAGTTTGGTCCCCAACTTCTCATAACCTAGAAAAGCTATAAGTACAAAGTACATCAAGAATATCTACTACCTTTTAAACACCACCAACCTCCAAAAGAAAATTGAAAAAGAAAAACTCAAGAGAGGAAGAGATTTCATAAAAAACACAGCCTAACCTTATTATTCAACCATGCCAAACCCTAAGAAAACCAGAGAAACAAATCTCAGATACTTGAGATTGAAAGAAGTAATAACTTTATTAACTGAAACCCTTTTCTTTTTTTCTTCTTCTTCTTCTTCTTCTTCTTCTGGAGCTGGAGTCATCACCTTCTCCTTGCAGCAGTTTCTCTTTGAGCATTGAAGTAAACTGCAGCAACTGGTAGACCAAGGCCATTCTCTTCCGAGAATCTCCTTGTGTTGAAACGGTCTCTTGAAGAAGGAGCTCTCACTGTTTGTCTTCCTCTCTGCTTGAACAAGATGAACACATATCTGTGGATTCCTATTACTGGTTTTGGACTCTCATACCCCATAATCTCTTTTCCTGTTACCAGTTTAACAGTTCCCTTTTGTTAACAAAAAATGTCCTTTTTACACGCATCTTTTTATAATAAGCATTACCCTTAGATTAAGAAATACTGATAATAATAATAAGAATCAACACAGTGTGGGGTAAGACAGTGACTAACCAAAAGAGACATCTGTGGTGCCAGGGATATCTGTAACCATCCTGATAAATTGTCACCAAGTTAATAATGGAATTCATATAGTACAAAGAATACAGAAGAAAAAAAAAACATGGAGAGTTTGAGTTTGATAATACACAAACCAGTGAAGATGTTCCCTTAGATATGGATCACTAGGACTTGGAGCATCTGGGTCTGTCATGATCTAAATGTTCCATTTGACACATAAATACCCTGAGTTAACTACCACTAATAGAGGCATATGATCAAACACATAGATGGGGTGAATGAGTGATGATTTTACCAAGGTATAAGCAGTTCTCATGTCATCACCACCAATCTCCACGCGTGGTTTGGCCATAACAGTAGAAGGCATTAACTCATGACCATTAGCAACTTCCTTGGTGGAATATGTCACATTCATTCTCACACTTGGGCTGAAAATGTCAACCACTTCTCCTATCACTCTTCCCACAGAAAGTGGTTCCATGACCCTAGACATGAATTGGAATGAAACTAAGAAAAGGGAAAAACTTTGTGAAGAAGGGCACATGAGAAGTGAGATTTTGAAGGCATTTTATAGGCGCCAAAAGGGTTTATGAAGGGAAATAAAAACCATGAACTTGGCTTGGTTTAGAAGCATAAAGAGAGATTCCATACACGCTTATCTATTTTGGGAAAGAACACACTGTTTAAGTAAGCAATTTGGGTTCTTCAAAATTGTCAAGGGAACATGCTAGAGTAGAGAGAAATGATGAAAAATGCTACACATTTATTTATTTATCGCTCTGAAAAGCTTGATGTTGTATTGTATATATCAGTTTTTGTGTCTGATAAACCGTAGAATCTACTATGTGTCCTTAACGTATTGGCTGAAGCAGACTCAAGAATTTGTGCTATTTGTCCCGATACATTATTATATCTTTGGCGAATGAGAATTCAACTTTTCCACAAGGTGCTCAATTACATGCACATGATTTATCATATCAATGAAAATGAAATCTTATCAAGTTTAGGATTTCTATTTTAAATTCAGCGGACAAACAAAATCTAGTTGGAAATTTCTTCACTAATAAACCTCTATTTAATATACATTAAAATGAAATATATATATTTGGTTTAGCTTGATACTCAAACCGATATAAAAGACATTTTTTATTAAAATAATTTAAAATTTAAAAGAATAAATAAAATACTTAATATTTAAAATAAGTCAATAGTATTAATTTCAATATAAAGATATAATGATTTGAATTATAAACTTTGATACTTACATAGGTTTTGATAATATTTTTTTTATTATTTTTTTAGTTATAATTATTATTTTTAAAAGTAAGTTGATTCATAAGATTGTAGTCTAAATGTTAAATAGAATAGATAAACAGAGACCTACTTCAATTTAAGTCATTATTTTTTTATTTAACTTGACCTATTTTGAGGACCGTTCGTACTAACTCATCGTATCACACTTCTTTTAACAATTTAATAAATATGTTATAATTTGATCAAGACTATTTTACTTCTGAATATTTAATATAATATTGACATGTTAATTTTCATATCATCACAGTATATTAATATACATGCAAATATATGAATAAGATGATTATATATCAATACTATATTTATTAAATATTGAGTGTTAAAATTTAGAAGTTGAAATTCTAATTTTTGAATATATATATATATATATATATATATATATATATATATATATATATATATATATATATATATATATATATATATATATTGTTGAAAGGGCAAAAGGGGCCCATAAAAAATCTTACAAATCACATTGCAAGTAGGGTGAAGTGAAACACGTAATTTTGTAGGGAACCACGCATGACAAGACCTTACATTCTTGATTATTATAACTAATATTTAATTTGAGATGATCAACATTTATTATGGCTAGAAAGTGTTGTGAATTGCATGCAAAATATTGTGAACAATTATTAACTTCTCTTATTTACTTATACTTATTAAAATATACATACAAATTTTAAATATTTCATCTCATTCCTATTTTAGAGAGTATATACAAATAAACAAAATTAGGTTTATATCCATATAAGAAAAAGTTCAAGTATTGGAGGTAACAAAAATCCGCGTACACATTTATCAGTTTGTCAATTATAATCGATTTTGGACACCAAAATCGCGTTCAGGTCATAATCGATTTTGGGTTTGGTAACTTATTCCATTTTCAAAATTTACTGCGTGGTGTTTGGACAAGAAAAAGATTAACGTTTTCCATACAACACGTAGCTCCACGTTAACGTGACTTATAAGCACACATCATGTAAAAGCAGAATTGGTTTCGAAAAAATATTGCAAAGTATTATTTTGCTGAAAAAATGCTCTAAATTTATTTACGATTCTTTTTTATTTGAAGAGAATAATTTTTCTAAATATAGAAAAGATAATATGGTGTGGAGTCTTTATTATTACCTATATATACACACACACACCATTGAATGTTATGAAGAGAATAAAAGTTAACCTAAAAGATAAATCTTATCTAAGGGATAAAAGACAAAGTAATCGCTCTCAACACTTTCCCTCAAATCGTTTACGTGTTAAATGCATGTAGCATATGTAAGTTATTCACCATGGAATCCACTTTCTTTCAATTGTGGAACTCTAGAAACTTTATCTACATTGAAATGGAACCAAGCTTTGTGTTCCCACGTAGAACTATCATCATGGATCGTACACGTACTCACTTGCCATAATTTTCTTCAACAAGTGTACTAGGTAGTCATCACCTAAGTCAAATTGTGATCAAGACATTTGATCTTCACTTCTACGGTATTTCTTTAAATTGAATGTTGAAAACGTATTTGTACAGTTAAATATAATTCAATTTTATAAAAGTTTAGTTTGTATATACTTATATCTTATAATTTATCTTTATATTTAATCAAATATAGAATTTTCAACACTCTCTTACACTAAGTATATATTTGAGTTTGAGACTAGATTTATGTGAATGTAATAATATACCTAACAAATAATAAATTTTGTTGGTATAGACTTTAACAAAATCATTATAGGTGTAAGATAAAATTTTCATACATTTATATGCAGTTTCAACTTTTGCACTTTCTGGTTTGTTCAATTTCTCTATTTTCTAAAACTTTGTTGTTTTTCAAATTTGATCCTATGTAATAATGAAAATGAAATGTTCTTTTAAGTTATGTTTTTGTAAGGTTAAATATATCCTGCAAAGATCTTCAATCTCTCTTCAAGTGTATTTCAAACTTCATTCTAGCACCTTTAAGTTGAGATGTCTCAAGTCCTCTTTTCTATGAAGTCGAATGGGGTGTACGTGCAAAAGGCACTTTTTGAACTCTGAGGTTCAAGTAAGCAAAATACATCAAATAGTATTAAATGTTGCAATAATAAAATGAGTCTGGTCTGTATGACTATTTACCTTGATTAAGTATACTTAATACTTTTCTAATATATTTTAGTCATTACCTTAACTTAATCATATTTTGTCATTGATCGTTATAGTGTTGCTCTGACTGATATGATATTGTAAGGTCCATATATACTTAGACCGCATACATATCAGCTCAGATAGTCAATATGTTCTCGAGCATGTGTAGCACAAATTTGATCATGTTATAGTTTTGAATTGAATGACAAGCTCTCATCCAATGTAAACACAACATTTTTCTATTCCATACTCATATGTCCTATTTTGAATATATCAATACGGGACCTTCGACAAAATCCACAAAACATATTTATATTCTTTGTTTCACCCTTTTTCCACAAATCATATGTATTATTACTATTAAAATATACATTTCCAATCAAACTTTTAAGATTATGCTAAGCATTAGCATCAAGTCAATCATCCAAATTCTTGTGTGATAGTAATTGATGAATATAAATGTGAATTTTTATGTTTGGAGAATGGACATGTCAATTGTTCCAGTAGAATCAATTTCTCCTAGATTCATGTCTCACAGGTGGCCGGTTCAGGTTAAAAGAGATGCTTAAGATTCAATAAAAAAAATAGCATGATGGACCCTTTTCAACAAAATTAACTACTTTTTTTGGCTATTATATATTCTGCGAATTCTCATGAAGAGTAAGAGGGAACAAATTAATGTAACCATTTCATTCCCGTAGTATGCAAATTATCTTGTTCTGGGTATTTTTTTTAGTTCAAAAGGAATTATAAGTTATAACCAAAAATGTGTTAATTAATTTAAATAAGTATATATCTCAAATTTAGAAAGAAAAGTTATACATTTTAAAAATCAGAAAGAATTAACAAAAAATGTAATAAACTATATTTAAGGCAACCTAATTAACATAAAGAATATAAGTAATTCCAACTATCATCTGAGAGGAAAATCATGGCCCGTTAACGGCACACTCCCTTACGTCAAGGTATTATATTCATCTTGTGTGTGAGACTATAAATTAGTGGATGGTCCGTTAGCGGTCTAATATCGGGTGGAACAGAATGTCCAAGAAAGCGAATAGGTTCTAACTTGACTTTGATATCATGTTAGAAGTGAGCTTTAAACGTAACCCAATCTTACAAAACCAGCTTATAAGGTGAGGTTTGCATTTCATTTATATATTGTGAATTGACTTTATCTGTGGGACTTCCAACAAAAAGTGAAACACTTTTAAATAAATTATTAATTTGATAACTTTTAAAATATAAAACAGAGTGATATATATTAATTTAGTTCTTTATATTTAATATTTGATTGTAATTACTCAAGAAGAATCTAGATTCTTTGTTGAATATTTGGAATTATTCATCTTATATATTTTCAAAATACATTATTTTTGATATATTAATTTTTTTAAAATATCGAAATGAATATATTTAAAATTTCCACCATATCTATAACCTGAATCCAAATAATCTAAATTTGTTATTCACTACTTGGATGATTCATTATCCACATATATTGAAAAAAAATAAAATAAAAATAAAGGAGAAATAAACGATTGTAGAAGAGACGTGTAAGAATAATTTGAAGTGCATGCAGAATTATTGTATAAAATTATAAAATTTGATTTCCATAATGAGAGATGCTATTTCTGCGACTATTGTATTAGTTGTCAGAAGAAGAAGAAGAAAAACACTTTATCACAAATTATTGGTTTGATGTATATATTCTTTTCCCCACTTCTTCAGAAACACACAGAAGAAGACGCAAAGAAAAAGAAAAGGAATAAGCACAATTGAACAGCAAGAAAAATTCATTAACCACTACTAATAATTTATCATATTTTCAGCTTTCTATTTTTCCTCCTAATATTTTTTCATTACATTCTTCTCTTTGTTTCCCCATAACACATGGAATGACTTTTTTTCACTCTCCATAATATTTTTTTTTATCAAAATTGATTTTATTCTATATTTTTAAATTCATAAATATAATCTTCTAATTTAAAAAATAATTTCATTTAATTCTTTTAATTTTACGACGGTAAAAGGCCTAATTTTAGAAACTAAATTTATTAATTTAAAAATGAAAGTGAAAATTATTATAATTTGTTTTCGTAAAAATGTATTAATTATTTTCTTCCTCATAAACTAACTAACATATGTATGATATTTTATTAGTACTTTCATACATCACATCAATTTTAAGGTAATATTTTGTTTTGTTTTGCCTGAATATATTTTGTATTTTTTCTATTGTTAATGTCTATGACAAGTGTGTTTATTAATCATTCTTATGGCTATATTTAATTTATTTTGTTTTCAAACAATTATTTACTGACAAAACAATTATTTATATTTTTTAAGCTGTTAATAATTCTTTTTAAAATAAATTGTCATTTCTGGAAAATTAATTTTGTTCTAAAAATACTCAAATTGGTATTTAAAAAATTGAAAAAGAATACGAAGATATGTTTGAATTTTAATTTATTTGTTTATATTTATTTTTGAAAGTACTTTTAAAAATCAATTTATAACCAATGCTTTCTAAACCTCAAATAGTGTATAAGCAGAGTTCGAGATAATTTAAAAGAAAAAAAAATTAATTACTCATTTAGTATCTATATAGTTATGTAAACTTTACTTCTTATATTTAAAAACTATTCACTTTATAGTCTCTTAATACAATTTTAATCTTTTTTAACCTATTCATATATTATTTGTGAACTCTTTTAATATCTCTAGCATCAAAAGTAGTAATAAAGACTGAAAGATTATAAATAATATATTAAAAAAACAATTTCTAAATGTAGAAACTAGAAAGGTAAAGCTTGTTAAAAGTAAAAGAGTTTTTTACTTTATTTATTTTAAAATAGATATTTATCTCTACTATATTTTTAATAAGATAACATTCACATTCCTTCTAACTTTGAAGAAATATTTTCTTATATTTTTAATTAAATATATTCATCTTACTTATATTTTTTTTTATAAAATGGTACTATTTTTCATTTTATTTATTATATTGACTAAAATTTAAATAAAAATTATGAAGATTAAAAGTTAAAGTTTTAAAATATAAAAATTAAAGAATTTTATAAAATAAAAACATTTTTATAAACAAAATTAGAAATTTGTTTTATTAAAAACACAAGTCGAGTTGTAAAAAAGAAATCAAACTTTGGGAGTCAATTCACCGTGACTTCAGACTAGATCTAACTCAAAATAAAAAATATTTTATAATAAACAAAAAAATTGGATCCAATCCATTTACCTTTTAACAAATTTGATTGTGCATTAAATAACTACTATTGGCTTAAGAGTTTGTATTTATTTAAGTTCGCATTCCATCTGGAAAAAGAAAATTATCGGATCAACATACATATATATTGTATAGATAGATCGAGAAATAAAATATATGAATAAAATAAAATAATAAGTTTATCTTGTAACATATCTTTTATATATATATATATATATATATATATATATATATATATATATATATATATATATATATATATATTTTATTTCTCTCATATTTTTACAATCTTTAAAAATTTTCAATACTCATAATACTCTATATTGTAATTATATGACCCTTTATATTTCATATTGTAATATAACTCTTAAAATTTCACAAGTCTACATCTCAATTAAATCTGCATCAAACTCTCAAGATAAAAATGCGAACTTAAGTGAATGTTTACTGTAATTGTAAAGCATAACTTTGTGTATATCAAATAATGTTAGAGGAAAACTTTGTAGTTTAGCCAAATAGATTCAATTTGTATATCAAATCAAGCACCGTGTTGAGACAAACGCAAGTATTGTTTAATATGTGCTTTGTCCGAGAGCACAATTGTTGTATGTATGTTCTTTTTGTTTGGTAAACTTGTGCTTGAACAAAAATAAGTGAGTATATTTTGTCTAGTAAGATTTTGCTAGGACAATGAGTATACTTCGTCGGATAGACACAAGCCTTAAAGATTTCAAAGAGTCTACATATCAAAGTAATATATGCTTTAATCTATAGTCTATCATTTCTAATTACCTAGACTATGTTTTCCTCAAACATGTAGTTTGTATGAATTCAAAATATAAGAATAAGCCATAGTTCCTCTATCTAATTGTAGCCTATTATTTTTCAAAAATTTTAAAGTACAAAGATATAGACTATGATTCTTTTATAGATGTAGCTTAATATCATTAAAGAAAATTTATACAGAAACTACAGAGAAGTATGCTATAATTCTTGTATAAATCATAGCTAGCCTAAATTGTGTGAATCTAAGTAGTTTCAACGTAATTTATTTTAGAGTTAAATATGTTTTTAGTTTCTGAATTTTGACGCGAAATTAGAATTCGTCCATGTTCGAAACTTTGATATATTTTGGTCCTCAAACCTTTAAAATGAATGGACATAATCCTTTTAATCCAATTGTGTTAAATTTTTTGACATGTCAAATGCGTTTCACGCTATAATTTGAATTATTTACACTGTTGAAATGTTTTCGCTTCAATGTCAGCAGAGAAATGCGTTTGACACTAAAAAAGACTTTAAGGTAATGAGGTTAAAAGAATTATTTTCATTCATTTTTAAAATTTGGGGACCAAAATATATTCAAGTGTTAGATAATGACAAATTCCAATTTCACTTTAAAGTTTAGGGACTAAAAATATATTTAACCTTTTATTGTATGGTTTATTACTCTTTTGGTTTCCACTTTGGTTTGAACGTTTCAATGTGGAACCCTCTTTTAAAAAAATTCAATTACATCATAAATTTTGAAACAAGTATAAATTAGGTCTTAACTTTTTTGAAAAAATGTCTTAATTAGGTTATTAAAAAAACTTCACTAACCACGTTAGCAACATGCCACATGTCAATTTGTGTGTTTTTTTTAATCTTTTAATTTTTTGTAAAAATTGTTTGTTACCACATGTCCTTGGTATGTCACGTGACACTGTCATTACCATGTGACAAGACAGTCAGTGTCAAATATCATTATTTTTATTTTTATTTAGTTGCTATATATGTCTTTTAATTTTTTTTTAAATAGTATAATATTATCTCAATCCAATTTGAGACCACATTCATTATTTGTATACATGTTTCTTTATTAAAAATATTGTTTTAATATATTATATTATTGTATATTATTATATTATTTGTACATATATTATACCGGTATTTTAATAATATTTTATCTTCTACTTTTCTTTTTCGATAAAAGTCCTTTTTGTAAATGAAAACAATTTCCATCAACTAAATTGGTTGGAAATTATTACTTACTCCATTTGTTAATTCATGTTTTAGCTTTTCTCTCTCTTTTTGTTTTTTTTAGAAAAGTAGATGCATATAATATATAATAGACCCACAAAGGGAATAATTAGTGAAGGGCACTCCAGTAAGAAAGGAGGCTTGAGTTTTTACATTTTATTAATTGATTATAACATATATTAATTTGTTGGATAAAATTTAAGTAATTATCTTAACGATTTAATGAAACTTTTTACTACTAACAAAAGAAAACAAAACTAATTTGAATTTGATCCCATCAAATGTTAATCTTCATCTTATATTTATATTATTTTTAAAACCTAAACAAATAAAGACTAAGAAAAATAAACAGATTAAACTTTTTCAATAAGTACTTTCTGAGTCTTTTAGTTGATAACGTTTTCTATATATTTAATATTTTTACTAGAGAAGTTTTAAAAGATAAAAATTATCTAAAAACTAACTCAATAAACATAATATATAAATTTAACTTACTTTTACGACAATTTCAAAGTTATTATCATTAAAAATTTTGTAAACAAATAAAATTTCTAACAAAGGTTACAAAAGTTGCCGGTAAAAATAAAAAAAGTTTGAAAATCAGTTATCAAACAAAATAACTTATAACGATTCGTTTATTAACAATGAGTGTAAAACTATTTTTAAAACCCTTTTTCAAACGTTATTAAAAGCTCAATTTACAATAGTGAAAATTATAAAAAGTTACGTTCTAAAACATAATTTATCAAAAACATTTTTGTTTAAAAAATAAAAATATTTTAAATAGATAAATTTAATAATATTTTAATTTTCTAGGTCAAATAATTCGTTTGTCAATTAACTTCGTTCACTTAAGTCAAATATTTCCTAAACAGTAAAGTGATAAGTTAAAAAAATAGGAAAGCAAAAATAAGTAAGTAATCAAATTTAAAAACTTCATTTCTTAAAATAAACAAAAAAAAAAACTTTCAATTAAACTCAAATAAATAAATAAATTAAATTTAACTCGTTTTTTGTTTCACAAGTCAAGCATAAATTTTCCGTAATGAATTCGACTTAACTCGTTTCCTTCCCAATAAACAAAATATAAGAAACATTTTTAGATATGGTTGCGGAGGTTGGAATAAGTTTTGCGGGAGCTTCTCCTGCACCTCCAATAGTTCTTCTGTACCTCCAAAAATGACTGTTATACCTTTATTTACTATGGATGAAAGAGTGGGTGAAAGTGGATGGGACGCAGTAAAATTTATTGCGTCGCCAACGTCCTGCACCCCCAAAACCTTATTTCTTCTACTCTTCGTTTGTTCTCCATCCCAGTATCGGTTTGAGAGTTTTAATTTTTTACGAAATGGATAATCCGTGTCACATGGTTATGAAACGGATTCTGTAATCCGTTTCGTAAAAAAAATTGCAAATTTTTTTACGAAACGGATTACAGAATCCGTTTCATAACACTGTGAAACGGATTCTGTAATCCATTTCGTAAAAAAATTTGCAATTTTTTTTGAAACGGAATACAGATTCCGTTTCATAACACTGTGAAACAGATTCTGTAATCCGTTTCAGAAAAAAAAAATTTCTGAAACGGATTACAGAATCCGTTTCACAGTGTTATGAAACGGAATCTGTATTCCGTTTCCCATACATTTTGCTTTTCTCATTCATTACAAAATTACACCTCACCCTATTACTTTTAAACCTTACTTCTGTGTCCTAACCATATCTATAATAAAATAAAATAAAAATTAATAAATAGCCCAAAACGGATTTCACATTCGCTGAAAAACCAAACAACACATCCCAAAACGGATTCCAGGTTCCGTTTCAGCACCCTGAGAAACGGCTTCCACAATCCGTTTCACCTAAAATAAAATAAAAAAAAATGTTTTTTATGGGAAAATCCGTTTCCTTAAAAAAGGATTCCATGGTAGTGATTGTTGACAGTGTTAACCTCAGACTGAAGAACATAGTTGAAGCAAGATCATGAGGGTGTTTCCAAGGTTCAAGTTTCTGTCAAGAGCAGTGCACGAGGAACAGGAGGGTGAGCATGATGGGGAGATAAACAAGTATCCTTTAACGGAAGGAAGCTTGTGCACGTCCTTAACGTTAACTGTTTGGAAAAAATCCCTAGTGATTAGTTGTAAAGGGTTCACCGTGATTGATTCGTATGGAAACCTGGCTTATAGGGTTGACAATTACATCGGCCACCCCAATGAAGTCATTCTTATGGACGCTTCAGGAAACTCTGTCCTCACTCTGCACCGCTCCAGGGTATGCATGTCTATGTCTTCTTCCCCTTCATCTT
>Ga0214542_1011633_pt1 | contig 11922 bp, 6 predicted proteins | sample CNSS1metaG_FD_160096 | JGI IMG/M metagenome (GOLD analysis project Ga0214542, IMG submission 160096) | Root nodule microbial communities from cowpea collected in UCLA plant growth center, Los Angeles, California, USA - CNSS1 | ecosystem: Host-associated > Plants > Roots > Nodule | place: USA...
TTGAGCTTTGTGAAAGGAACCTTCACATCTAGATATCTTGCTATCTTAATGTCCAGTGGGGATTTCACTTAGCTTTCTTAATCAACTCACACCATATTCAATAATCTTAAAAAGGAACAACATAATCGTTCTTCACCTATGGACTTAACTTCTCTTACAAAACTTGTGGTATCTAATCCAAAACCTGTTCTTGAAGCTCCCTATGTCCAATATGTTGCTTTTGAACTCCAACTTCGTTTATTAGCCTAATAAACCAAAACTTAACGTTCCTTGTCCACCGGTATACAACCTTTTACATGTTGACATCTTTGAGGCAAAAGATTGTCTCAAAGTCCTTATCCAACCCTTGCAAAGGAAAACATGTCATGTTTGACCTTGTATCTACATTCATCTACCACTACAAACACCAAACACAAACCATAGAGGCACAAATATAACAAGAAAATGTATAGAAGATAAAACTCAAACTATAACTCTACTCTCATTTCCCCAAACCTTTAGAATTAAGAAAGGTAAACTATCTCTAATATAGTCATAAGCGTGCACCCTCATCACTCTACAAAGACATTTTATGTTCTTAATGCTTCTAATTTCACAAAAAAACTCCACTAAACGTGAACTCTTAAACAAGCTAAATATGACAAACCCACAACCCTCAGGTTATCCTATGTGTAAGAACCGAGAAAAATTAAATAATTAAGTAAATAAGTATTTAATATAAATGTGGGGTAAGGGAATCTTATAATATTTATTGCAGGGAGTTATGACAAGTAATAGTACTATCTTAAGTGGTTAAGAGTACTTGGATATTATGGGAGGACTTGGGTTTGAGTCTTGTGTATGTCATTAGTGTGTTAATTTAATTGTTTTATTATTTTTGTAATATGCTTGACCATGGTACGTGATAATATAGTCCTAGATGTGTATGAATTATCATGAAATATGAATTGGTTGGTTGGTTATGCATTATCTTGGTAATTGTGTGATTATTTGTTTGAACCTTGATAGACGCTAAATAAGTGTGTTTTTGCCCAAACTCTTTTTGCATGAATAGGAAGGTTCAGAAACCCTAGCTGTCACAGGGAACAATTGGAAAGGCTAAGAAAAACCTCCTATTAATGGCATTTGATGGTCATTAACGTCCCCTCATAACCATTTTCATATTTTTAAAATTAATTTAGGGCTGAAAAGGGTAAGAGAGGATAATTTTTTGAGAGTTAATAGAAGGTTTGAGTTTAGTAGTGCGAAGAATGAGTTTGGTGCACCAAAGAGAGAGAGAGCATTGAAGGCTGGGAAGCACTTTTTGAGTGGAGGCAAAGGCTAAGGCAAAAGTAGGCTAGGAAGAACTCTAGGAGTCACAAAGGAAGCAAGGAATTCAAGTTTGGGGAGTTGAAATGATGTTGAATTTCAATTGTGAAAGTGTATCTTGTATAATTGTATATGTTGTTTTTTGTTCATCTTGAAATTCTCACATTTCTAGAAATTTTCCAGAAACCACTTGGCGGTATTGAAGGTCTGCCAAGCGACACGAGTTGTTTGTGTTATTTTTTGGATTTTTGGGGATGAACTATTTGGGATAACCCAACTTTCTAGGTTCTAGCAAGAACTGCTTGGCAACGATGAACACCCGTCAGGCGACTCATTTAGTTTTGACTCGTTTTGGATTTTTAGGCCTTCTATGGTGATTCTGATAAGGGAAAAATGATCCTTAGTGTTTTATTGATTGATGATGATATGAATTTATGAGTTGCGTGGATTGAGAAGCATGTGGGTGAATTAGGGTTGAAAATGAATGCGACAAATTAAATCTTTAATCTGGATCACATTGAATTGGTAATTGAATGATGCAATTAAAGGTGGTTGAACACTGGAAAAATTATTTAGGACTGAACTTGCATGATGGGACTATTGGGTTGCAGGACAAGATTTTGGGTAACACGCAGATGTAGGGGAATTGTGACACTTAGAGACAAAGAGGGGCTAGCATGGGGAATTGTTTTATATGTTTACTATTTTTGTAAACTATCATTCATGAATAGTTGTTGGATTTTGTAAACATTGATTTAAATTATGAATTTTGGATTCTGGCGCTTTTAATAAAATTTGATATTTTCCCGCATTTTGGGATAGAACTTTTGTTATTAAATACAGTTTTATTAGTAGTATTATTTTATTTTATTTAAATTAGTAATATCTAGCAGGATGTTACACTATTGACGAACTTGACTCTGATACCATTAATGTAACACAATTTTAGTAGCATAAAACTAATAAAATAAGACATTTTGCAATAATATTCAAAGGCAAATTAATGGAATAAAAAGTATATTAATACAGTCCTTTAAGAGCCAAACTATAAAAATATATTATTTATACAACAACAACAACAACAACAAAAACTTTAAAGGTAACCCTATATCGAACATGCTAACCACCCCTACCTCTGCCTCAAACTCACAACTCTAACAATCGACTTTTCATCCTTTGAAGGTGTTGCTAAACTTGCATCTTCATCTGCTCCCATGAAAGAATGGTGATCATTGCAAGAGAAGAACACAACATAAGACCATAAAAATCAAGAGTAAGCTATTTTACAAAAGAGTTGTCCTAAGACCATTTAAATTATCAATTATAATTCACACATAGGAAACTACAATTAATTCACATAATTGCACATAAATAGTTGACACTAAACTCGAATATCCAGATACATGCATTTTGAATCAGAATCATTGGAGACTTGCACTTGTGGTATTTGAGTGTGGATGATCATTAGAGTTTCAAGATGTCACCTTACTTGAATCCATACTCCAATACATACACTAAATTAACACGACCATAAAATCTCCCCATGAGACCCATGAAATAACGTCAAACACATACAATGCTCGTATTCACAAACTCATTATCATCACATTTTCACAACAATACTTTCACAATTACATATATCCTTAATCACATTTTCATATTCATATATCAATAATTCCATCTCAAATTTTAAATATCAAAAAATCATAGGTTAAAAATAAGGAATTAAAACTCTGTAGCATCTCGCTTGGGCGACAAGGGCTCTCGCTTAAGTTAGAAATTCTCGCTTGAGCTAAAAATAAAACAGAGACAAAAAGAGTTCCACTAGCTTTCTCGCTTTAGTGACAAGGGCTCTCGCTTAAGCTAGAATTCTCGCTTAAGCTAAAACTCGAACATAGACCTAAGTTAAATTATGGCTATTTTCACTTAAGTTATATTTTTCTCGCTTGAGCTAGAAGATTCTCGCTTAAGCTAAAAATTTTCACTTAAGCTAGAATAGCATATTTTCACAAGTTCTCAACATGAAAAACCAAAAACCATAAAAAAAACAGAAACTACTCAAATTCAATACACTCATCTATTGTACACATCAAGACACAATTAATGACCAATATAAACAATTCATTTTAAAATTTTCAAGAAACCTAACTTCCCTTACTTCAAACGTAGACCAAGATTGGAACAATGAAAAACCCCAAGATGATTTTTGTCTGTAAAACACCAAATCAATCTAGAGGACCCCAAAACATAAGAACACAAATAATAATGAGGTTTTAATCATGATCAAAGCAATAATCAACACCCTAAAACAGAAAAAGGAGACAAGGGTAGGAATTCCAACTTATGTGGATGAAGAATTTGTTCAAGTATATTCATAGAGGAATTCGCCACGAACCCAAAGGTGGCCTCTGATTCAAGAGAAAATGAGAATCTGATGAGAATAAGGAAGAACAACGTTGAGTTGAAGAGGAAAAGGAACTGAAGTTGAGAGAAAGGAGGGAGACTAGCATTTTTATAATTAAGGCAGTTAATACGGGTTTTATAGGAATGGGTTTTTACACTCTCACTAACAACACAAATTTTCAACTACGAAAATTTACTCATCAGGTGGAAGATAAGGAAATACTCTCCTGATTTCTCTTATAACAACTACCTAGACTTGCTTGACTTACCTTTCCAACAACTTAACTAAAGGAAAAACATGCCTCTATGTTATGTGATATGATGTTCAACAATGTAGATTGGTTTGACCATTACCCCCTTAAGACAATTTGTATATGCTATACAAAACTCATTTTCCATATGGTTGCTACCATTTCTTGTAGGTTTTATGAAAATCTATAGATAGCCTTGGTTCCCAATTTTCAAACATGATAGACATCACTTTCACACCACCTTATTCCCTTCTGGATGCACCATTTAACTGACTTGATCACACACTAGTTTTGGCACCCTTCATAAGTGCAATGGATGTCACCAAGCTAGGCTATAGGCCTTCTTGATCACCCGTTAACCTTATCCAAGTAAGTATGTTAAAATGTTGCTAGAGACTCTATATTTAAAGTGTCTAAGATGGAAGGAATGTATATTTTTTTAATGATATGGGACCAAGATAAATATTGTCTTGGTGCATTTCTAATCACTCTCATGTATGTTTGGCATTTCTAATCACTATATTCTCCTTCAAATATTCTATTAAGTTATGCTATTTGCTACTTGAGTTTTAATGCAGGTAATGCTAAGATTCCCTATGACATTGGCAACAAAATCTATTGTTGGAGTAATAGTTCCTTAAACAATTCATTCATCTTTGAGATGGGGGCAATCTAGTTTAATACCAAAGCAATTAACCCGAACATCTTATATCTATCAAATTATATGTGATACTAATTCTAAAATTTGGATTCACAAATCTACACAGTTAAACATATGGTTGGAAATTGAGTTCCACTAAAACTACCTAGAAAATTCTATTCCATTCTCAACTTCATCCACATACATATAACCAGTAACCAAAGACACAAATGTAACGGCATAACAGAGCACTGTGACTATGAACACAATAGAGCACATAATCACAAAAGTGAAGATTTCAACTTTTAAATCATCTAACCTTAGATGATTAGAGTAAATGTAATCAATAGAGATTTCAATCAGCGGAGATTAGGCAAATGTAATCGAGGGGATTTGATCAGTGACGAAGAAGTGGAGGATGAACAATCTCCATCAACGGATAAGTGATTGTAGGAAGAAGACGAACAACTTGAGATCTGATTTCCTTGCACAAAGAAGAAGATGTGAGAACCTTTCGACAACAGAAACACAATGGTTGGGAGAGTGACGCCGATGACTAACGCTACATTCAACTTTTAATCACCAAACTGAATATTTTGAAAATTATGAAAAAGAGGCAAATGAAAGAAAATAAGGTGGAACCCTAATTTTTCCGGGGTTTCATAAAAGACCACCTCACACTTAATGAGGTTTTTTAAAACCTCCACTATTATATTTCTTACCAGAGGTTATTAAAACCTCAACTAATAAAATCCCCACTAAAATTACATGTTTATATAGTGTATATTGTATTTATGAAAGTTTTAAACATAATAGTGTGAGAACCTAGAAAATCGTAGTTTAGGAGTGATAAGGTTTTAAAATAGTGAGACTCTATTATTTCAATAATAAAATTCTTAAGTAATACATACAAACTTCATAAAAGGGTCTCATTATTTAAAAACACCCACTCTTTCTAGAAACTCTTCTTTGAGAGCTCTCTCTTATCTCTAAGCTTTCTTACGGTTTTGCTCGTTAGTTTGAAGATCTGAGACTGTAGGATCATTCCTTATGGCTAGCTTGTCAAGATCAATTGATCAATTTATTCTTTTTGGGGAACTTAGTTTTCAACATTTTTCTCATTTTCTTCGCTTCATCTTGGTTGCATGGAAGGTTTTCTTGCTTACATGTGTCGTTGTGATGTTTTCCTTGAATCTCTTCTAATCAATGTCTTTGTTGGCATGGTCAAATTGTCTTAATGTTGTCTTTTAGCTTAGAGAGGGTTATCGTGCAAGTTAAGAGGAGCTTTTTTCCTTAGTATGTTGAACCGCTTTGTCAGGTAAGGGAAGCTAGTCTTGATTTGTGTTGTGTGAGTTTTTATCAATTTGATGTTTTGCATGTTGCTACTATGTTGCATTTAGGGATGAAATTGGTTGTTTTTCATAAATCTAGTTTTGTGAGTATTACTGAAATCTGGTTTGTGATTCCTTTTGTATGCAAATGAGACAATTTGAAATATGAGCAATTTAGCAAGGTTATACAAGTTATATTTGTATGTAAAATTGTTTTTGAACCAAAGTACTAAAAGAGGAGTACCAAATGGATCAATTCAACTGGACCAATTTCCCTCAATCATTGCATAAAACTTTTTGTTTTCTAATACAATGTTGAGCGACAACAAACTGACGCTTGTGCAGGCATGGAAGCATTTTAGCCTCAGGACACTAAGCACCAGACTGCATCGTTGAGCGCTAGTTTTTGCAAATGCGTTCGCTAGATTTTGCAAATGCATTGGCGTTGAGAGGTAGTAGGGTACGCTAAGTACTAGCGTCATATAGTAGATCTGGAGCATTTTAGTCTGAGGATGTTGAGCACCAAAAAGTGTCGCTTAGTGCCACTTTTGCCGAGAGGTATGGCATTGAGCACCAATTTCTTTACATCATCATAAAAACTCACGAGTAGTAGAAAATGAAACATTCAAAATATTGAAATAGTCAAGTTCATGGTATTCATGTATAGATTTGTTTTTTGTCTTTATTCCAACAACCCAATTTGATCAGACAAACTAACATTACTCATTTGATTACCATATCTTTGGATTGAATTATTTCCACCTGTGATATATGTCCCCTTTAGGTTTGTCAGTTTTGCTTGCTAGCGTATTTTTTGTTAGTCTCTGAAGTGTGGTTCTCTATCCTGTTTCTAGTTCAATTTGTGCAATGGCTTTTTGTGTATATTTATCATATGTGTGTATGTGTAATGCGCAATTACTATTGCGTAGTCCAACTGTTTGATGATTTGCATCACATGTTGTATAGGTTTCTAGGATAAGTTTCATTTTCATTCGGCTCATTTCAATTTAAAATGAATGCTTAAAGCGAAAACTGTGAAGTAGAGAGTTTATTCAAGTCTCAACAATAGAATACAAGCGTTCATGCTTCAGATCGAATCAAATTTAATAGAAAAATATCTTAAGTTTGGCGTCATCTTTGTACACAAAATAATTTTAACACAAAAGAGAGTTGTACGCATTAGTGAACAATAGTAGAATGAAAAGTTGTGTCTGAGGCAAGGCAAATTGTGTTCATTCTTTGTACATTAGTTTCCTTTCACTTTCCAGGTCCCTACATGATTGTTCACATTAAATTTGAGCAAGCCTTCTATATAGAGTCCTTAAAGGTACTTTGTTTGCTTGTCTTTAAAACTTCTTGGGTTGTCTTTGGCTAGGAGAGTGTGAGTGGAGTTTCTCATCCTTTTTGAGATGTTAGGTCAAAAAATGGACCAAGTAGAGAGATGCATTCTTGCTTGTAGAGAGAAAAGAATTGAGTGAACCCTTCCCGACACCTATTTGTCCAAGACAAACACTTTGAGGGAGTGTAGTTTTTTTGTGTTGCAACGTTAGATACTCCTTTTGGTATACTTCTGGTGCAATTTTGGGTAAACACTTGGAATTGTTGGTTGGACCAATTTCTTGTGAAGCGTTGCAAGTAATCTTATTTCTGTTGAACCAATGTTTACGAGAAGTAGTGTGCCAAGATTGAAAGGTTGTGGTAACAAGCTTTGTAGTGAATATTTTGGCAGCAAGTCATGAGTGGAAAGTTAGGCAGTGTAGTGAATTTAATTTCTTGTTCGGTGTTTTTTGTTCGCTTGCTAGTGTCCATTCGTTGGTCACATGATTAATCCATTCAGTTAATGTGATATTGGTTCTGCATACGTGTCATACCTTATTATTTTCAAAAGAAATTTCTCGGCATATCAAATACATGCGTATCTGATACACGTATCGTATCCGTATATTATAGGTTAAATAACTCTTTAACGAGATAATTTTAATATGATAGTGTAGACAATGGTATTTTTTTAAAATAATATTGTTTTAAGAAATACAAGTAAGGTATATATTTCTAAATTTTTATTTTATTAAATGATCAAACAATTAAAAAGTCATGTAACGATAGAATTAAAAATGCAAAAAATAGTATATAAAAAGAATTAATACTTTAAATATAAATTAATCTTTAATAATTTATTAAATGACCAAATACTTAAAAATTATAAAAACTTAAAATTAAGAATAAAATAATAGTATAGAAATATATTTTTACTTTTAGGATAAATTAGTTTAAAATTAAAATAAATAAATAAAAATCTAAATCTAGTTTAGGCTAAATCTAGTTTAGGCAAAAAAAAATTAGATGGATAAAATAATTAAATAATTTTTTAGAGAGATCAATTCTTATATGACTACAAGAAAAATTGATAGTACCGACAGTCAAAATCAGTAGGTAATGTTTAAAGTTCGTTGATGAATTAAGATTACCAACGAATTGCCAAAAACTAAAAATTCGTTGGTAAAAATGTCATCGGTAAATTTTATCGACGAAAAAAAATCTCATTGGTAATTAACGACAAAAATATCCGTCAGTACAAACAGAAAAAGCCTATCAGTAAATACTGGTAAAAAAGAATTCATTGTGTACCACACCTAGCCGGTAAAACCCGCCTATATAGCCCCCAAAGACACAAGTAATCACCATGTGTTAAAAGGTAATTGGCCTAAGTCGGTAACTTAAGATGATTAAGCAAGAACTTGACAAATTCAGAGATTACCCGCAAGGCCCCTAAGGGCCCACGATAACCGTTCTAAAAGGCCTGACCCAAGACCCAGGCCCATCTACGACCCAAACAGGGGCCCACCCCATGACGTGGCTAAGCATAATTAATAACCAATAAATGCGCATGAACCCCACTAATGAAAGGTACACATTCATTACTCCCCTAATTACGAGATTTGACTTTTTGAGAGTTTTTGTTGACTTCCGCAGGTAACCCCTCTCTGGTCCAAACTAGTCCACACCGAGATATCCACAAATGACATATATCAGCCGAGAGGAAGCCTATTGAGGAGATTGCGGATTGGGATAAGGTAACGCTTGTGTTTGACATATCTTATTTGTTCTCCGCAAGAACACGTTGGTAATTCAAACTCGTGCTTTTGTATCCTATACAATATCAATCACTCTGCCAAATTTAGTTCATCTTCACAGCCATCTTTATTCCATTGCCCAAATTCAATTCATCTTCATTGCCCCATCTACCGAGTCCCACATTCCAACTCCATCTCCAATTCATTTCCATCATTCAATTATACTTCACTTTCTATAGAAATAACTCATTCATTATAAATAATTCATTCACTATCATATTTTTCTCATATGACAACTATCAACACCCAATTTCGTCCAGGTAAATAAATTTATTTTCAAAAAAAATAAAAAGAAATGTGAAACATTATTTTCTTCAAAGATTTTCAAACTTTAATTTAGAAAAGAAAAAGAAAAAAAAGAGATGAAAAAAAAGGAATAAAGAGGGAAGAGCCCAATTTGTTATTAATTATCGCATTCCTTCTCATGAGCCCAACAACTCAACCTGCTTTCTACCCTGTTCTTAGAAGAGAAATTAGTGATATGATTCTAATAATGAGAAGAAATATTTCTTCAAATGGTTATAATCAATATTACTAATTGGGATTGATTTTGTACTCTGATTTGTTAATGGTTAGAATCAATATTACTAATTTGGGATTGATTTTGTGATCTGATTTACTATAATTTGATTCCTATACTGTGTTGCTATCATAACCAATTCCTTCCTTATATTGTTCATTACAATTAAGGTTGAGATGACATTAATATTACAAGGTGCGAGTATAAATACTCACTCTATCATAACCACAGAAAACAGAAAAAAAAAATTCTCTACACTTCTCTAATTCTTTCCCATCACCACTCCCATATACACACCTCCTTTCTGATATCTCTTAAAAAAACATATTGAAGGAGGTAGAAATTTTTGTAAGGTACGTCACTCTCAATTCTTTCAGCTTTTGATTTAGTTTTTTTTTTTTCAATTCTAATTCTTTTTTTTTAATCATAAAAAATATTTTTCCCTTTATTGTCTGCCCGGCTGCTCGCGTCACATGACATCCAATTTAGACTTTTGTGTTTTCTAAAAATATATACAAATGATTTAAAAATAAAAATTAGCTTCTTTGTTTACTCTTATATATCTATTTGGTTGCTCAAGTCGCAATGACATCCACAACTACTTTAAAATAACTTAAAAAAAATATTAAAAATTTATAAATGATTAAACAATATAAAAAAAAGATTAGAAAAAAAAGAATTCATTTTAAGTGTCTATCCGGTCGCTCGCGTCGCATGACACCAATAAAAAAAGAATACTAAAAATTTGAATGAAAGAGTTTTCAAAATTATTAAAAAATTCTAATTAAATCATTTTTCAAATATTTTCTCAAATAATTTTTCAAAAAGAACTACGTAACCCTGATTCTCTATTCACACGGAGATACGTAGGAGCGAGGATTGATCCTCGTCGGATCCAAAAAATCAAAAAAATAGTTTTGTTGTTTTTTGTACATTATTTTATTAATATTTTTGGGGAAAATTAAATATTTTGAAAAAACCACATAACTTTTGCACATTTAATTAAAGGTACCGTCTTAGGACGGACGTTGTGGGGTGCTAATACCTTCCCCACTCGTATCCGACTCTCGGACCCAAACTCTAGTTTTTCGCAGACCTTGCTTTTTTTATGGTTTTCCATAGTTTCCTATAATAACTATGGTGGCGACTCCAAACTCTGTTTTTACAAATTTTATTTTTCTGGTTCGTTGTCCCGTCGTGATTTCGGTTATGACAGATGTCGACTCGACTAGGGACGCTAGAGAGTCAAACCATTTTTTTGGATGTGCAAGATTGATGTGGTTTTTCTTCATATTTTTTCTTTTCTCATTATTTTTTTGGGTATGCGTTTTTTATCTTTTTTTATATTTAAAATAATTGTATGTGTATATTCAATCTTCTTTATTTTTGTATTTGGAATAATTGCCAGGTGTGGGTTTAGGTATGCATTGTGTTCTCCCTTCACACAGACATTTTATTCATTACATGAGTGGGGCCTTATACCCAGGTCTGAGTTGCTTAAAATTAGAGGGGATTGTGTAGCAGTGTCACAGTGGATGTACTTCCCATATGGTCATTGTGAGAACTCCAGCTAGAGTTGTTTGTTTCATTGGTACTCCGACTTCTTGTTGTTTACCAACTGTCGTGGGAAATGCCATGAAGTGGGCCATAGCTCTAGTGACCTTGATATTTAGGTATTAGGGAACTATCCTTGTGAGCACATATACTTTCCCTTATAACTTTAAGCATCAAACCCATGTTAAATAGAGACACTAAAGGGAGACTATTTGCGTCCTTTACCCTCACCTTTCCTTGTATATAACAATAAATGCATCACAATCACACCATTATTAGCCATAAACATACATTTCATTAGCCATTAGCATATCATGTGAATAAGTGCCCTTTGAGGCACAACAAACATGCATTGCATTCCATTTTGTGGTCATTCATGATACTTTATCCAAAGATTCAAACACATAGCATGCATCAGCATAAATTTTTTAAAAAAATTACACTACAATAAGTTCAAATTGTTTCCCACTTCTCTTATCACCAAATTCTTGGAATCTTTCTTATGAAAAATGATAAAAAATAATAAAACATTCTTTGGTCAAATCAGTGGATTGAATAAATAAATAAAATTTTGTTTGTTATCATGTCTTTTGAAGCATCATATAGTCTTGCATACATGAAATTGCTCAAATCTATCTTCCTTTCCATCTCTCTTCCACCATAAACCTTGTTTTATTTTCCATGGAGAATTATCATAAAGGGGACACATATCTTAAAAAGGATTACCATAAATTCTCTGAACACACAGAAAAACAAAAGGAAGAAAAGTTCGCTAGACTAA
>Ga0214542_1011634_pt1 | contig 11922 bp, 7 predicted proteins | sample CNSS1metaG_FD_160096 | JGI IMG/M metagenome (GOLD analysis project Ga0214542, IMG submission 160096) | Root nodule microbial communities from cowpea collected in UCLA plant growth center, Los Angeles, California, USA - CNSS1 | ecosystem: Host-associated > Plants > Roots > Nodule | place: USA...
TATTTTTTTTTTAGTTTTTTTTTTTTTTTTTTTTGGTCTCGTCTGTCCTGTTTATGTTCTTTGTCCTTCCAAATAATAAATAAGCATTAATTATAAATGTAGGCCACTTTAGAGTTTAAGCCCAACGTAAAAGGTGCACATAGGAAAACATTAATATGCAAAGAAACGAAATGACTTAGGTTTTTCTTCATGCACTTCCAATTTTTCTTCTTGTACCTCCAAATTTGACTGTGAAGACCATTATATCCTTAAAAAAATAAAAATAAATTATAAATTAAATATCTTTGCATCCCGCACCCCAAGAATGAAATCTGGTATCCCGATTTCTGAAAGTCGGTAACACCGGTTTTTGAAAGCCGGTAACCCCAATTTTTTTTTAATTTTTTTTATATATATTTTTATATATTTTAAAATTACATTTATATATCCAGCTTTGAAAGCCGATAACACCGGTTTCTAATAGCCGGTAACCCCAATTTTTGTTTTTTATTTTTTTATATATTTTAAAATTATATTTATATATAATTATATTATTTATATTAAGTTTAAGAAAATTTCTAATAATTTTATTTACATATTTTTTAGTTGCATATCTTTATTGTTTAAAAATAAAAATTAATTTGATGGATGTTGGTTGATAAAAACGATTAAGGTTCTATCTCTGGTCATAATAAAATTATTTCTCAATAAGTCATCAAGAAAGTATTAAAGTAAAAAAGAAAAGTAAGGAGATAAATGATTATCTCAATATTTGTCATAAATCATTAATATTTTATTATGGTTTATGTATCTTAAATTTATGATTCTCCTATGAAGAACTCTTTATTTAACTAGAAAATTAATTTATATATAAAAAGAAAATTAAATTTGGCACCCTTAAAATTTTTATTTATGTTTCATCACTGTTCCTATCTTGAAAGCCGATAACACCAGCTTCTGAAAGCCGGTAACACCAGCTTCTAAAAGCCGCAAACACCACTTCTGAAAGCCGATAACTCCGGCTTCTGAAAGCCGATAACTCCGGCTTCTGAAAGCCGGTAACTACAAACAAAGGAGTAGCAGTGAAATTAAAAAAAGTTGAGGGTACAGGAAGAAAAATTGGGGGTGCAGAAAGAAAAACCCAATGACTTAGAGCAACCGCGTAAATATCAATAAAAAGGCCAAAAAAAAAAAGAGGGTATTTATTCTTGCACCCCACTTTTTCTTCCTCCATTCCCATCAAACTTATCATTTTCAAACTACCATCATTAAAATTATAATAAGAATTCCTACACTTTCTCTTTTTTAATATTTCTTGGATTGGATCTTCTTAAAATATTTCCATATACAGAAGATGTATAGTAGATGAAGATTGTGCATGGTAGTTGGAAGGGCCGGGAAGAAGAAGATGCAATGTGAAGTTGGTGATAGAATAGAAGTGAGTGAAAGTGGTGCAAAAATATTTATAAGGGTAATTTAGGGTTTATAAATATTATGGAGATGCAGGAAGAAAGAAAGGGAGGTGCAAGAAAAAAACATAAGAAGGAAAAACAATAAGAAACAATGCATGAAAAGAAAGGGAATTTGTTTTTGCACTCTCATACCTTTTATTTGCACCCTCATGGGGTGGTTAAAATCTAAACTGTTCCTGCTGTTCCCATCATCCCTCATACTCACTTTGTCATCATCTTTTGTGTCATGGATGTACTTAAGAAATAAAGTTTTATCGATTACATCATCTAAAAAACAAACAATTTTTTTTAATTGCTCTGAAATGGACTGCATAGTTTAAAAACTATTATTATGAAAAAAAAAATTAACTATGTTTTTAGTCTCTAAATTATAATACGATTTTGATTTTGATTATGATCCCTATTTCAAAGTTTGATTATGTTAAGTCTGTGTCCTTATAAAACACATGAATTTGATCCTCAACGTTAGATCGCGTTAATAGTTCTCGTGACATGGAAAATGATGTGCACGTCCACCGTTCACTTTTGACACGTGTTATGTTTAAAATTAGGTTTAAATATACGTTTGGTCCCTATTTTTGTCGTTTTTATTCAATTTGGTCCCGATTTTCGTTTTGTGTTCATTTAGGTCATCATTTTCGTCAAATTGTGGTCAATTTAGTCTTTTTTCATTAACGGTATTTAAATAGTTAACGTTTTTGAAAAGTACATGTCACGTGTCAGCTTCTGGTTTTTTTAATTTTTTTTATTTTTTCTGATTTTGTTTTAATTTTTTTTAATTTCAAAAAAATCATTCAGATGTCAAGTCACAATTGTGTCACCGTGTCAATGCTAGTGTCACGTGTTAGTTTGTGGTAATATTATTATTTTTGTTCAATTTAGTTCCTATATTCGTTATTTTTGTTTAATTTAGTTCCAATTTTTGTTAAAATAAATCAATTTTGTCCCTTTCAAATTGACACTAAATTTAATATCTTTTATACAAATTATATTAATATTTGTTCTAAAATTGATATTTTAATTTATTATTTTTTAAATTCAATTATAAATTGAATAAAATTCTTAAATTTAATTGCTAAATAAAATATAATTATTTAAAAGATTATAAGAATATAATTATTAATTTTTTTTCTAATATTTATATTCTAAAATACTTTTAAAATTTATATATAAAAATATTTTAAATATTTTAAATATTTTAGAAAAGTAAACTAATATTTGTAAATTAATATTTAAATATAAAATATTTTAGATTTTAATATCTAAAATGCAATAAAAATATTAAATATTTTAAATTTAAATGTGAATTTTACAAATGTTAATATCTATTTTTATAATTTTAATAATTATATTTTAATAATATTTAAATAATTATATTCTATTTAACAATTGAATCTAAAAATTATATTCAGTTTATAATTAAATATTATAATTTATAATTGAATTTAAAAAATAACTAATAATAATATCAATTTTAAAAATTAAATGGTTCTATTTTATTAAAATTTGGGACTAAATTAAACAAAAATAATGAATATAGGGATTGAATTGAACAAAACTAACAAATATGAAAACTAAATTGAACAAAAAGAAATAATACAACCACAAACTGACACGTGGCACAAGCATTAACACGTGGAATAATTGTGACTTGACACATGGACAATTTTTTTGAAATTAAAAAATTTTAAAAATTTTAAAAAAATAAAAAAATTTAAAAAAATCAAAAAAAACCAGGAGTTAACACGTGACATATACTGTTCAAAAACGTTAAGTATTTAAACACCGTTAGTGAAAATGACCAAATTGACCACAATTTGACTAAAATGAGGACTTAATTGAACACAAGACGAAAATAGGATCAAATTGAATAAAACTAACAAAAATAGGGACCAAATATATGTTTAAGCCTTAAAATTACATGTGTAATTTTATTTATTTTTTTACCATTTTTTTTTTGTTCTTTTCCCTCTTCTCTAGCCATCTTCTTCTCCATCCTGACTTCCATCTTCGTCTTCCTTTCTATGTCCACCATCTGCATCCTTCCCCTCTCCCACCTTCACCTAGTCAATCCTCTCTTCTTCTCCCCATCATCAATTTCAATCCAAGACATCACAGAGACACGCACGTAAATTTTATCCTCTCGTCCAGGCACCTTCTTCTCCCTCCTCACCTTCATTTCATCCTCTTTCCATACTCCACCATCTCCATCATTCCTTTCCATCACCAATTTTCTCATTTTCTCCAATTCCAAAAAAATATCAGAATGCGTGCGAAAAAAAATTGGAGATGTCAACTACGCATATTAACCTGCATAAACACCTACTTAATGGATGGGTCACCTACCTTATCAATGTTTTGTTTAAATTTTGACCCGTTCACCTTAAAATAATAACTATTTCTTTTACTTTTACTTTTATCAAAGAGAAAATAAAACAATAGTTTAAAAAAAATTAAATTATTGAATACATTCTTTTGGATAGCTTAAACTAAATACTCATGCTATTAATTATTCTAAAAAGATGAATTCCTAATTATTAAAATTTAAAATGTATAAGTGTGTTTTAATTTTTTTTTAATATCTTCGTGCTCTCTTTTCATTAATTTTTTTAATAATCTTATTAGAGTAAGTTTTTTGGACAAATAGGAGATTCATTATATATATATATATATATATATATATATATATATATATATATATATATATATATATATATTAAACAAATATATAATTTCAATACAAAATTTTAGTTTGATTAATTTTGAAGAATTGAAGGTGTTTGATATCTAGTAATTGTTGTCATATTTATTTGTTAAAAAAATTAATGTTAATATATAATTAATTTAGAAAAATAATTACCTTTTACCTTTTTTTTATAAATTTAAAATTCTATATAACTCTTTAAAAAATAATTATATATTAATATTATGTTTTTATTAAACACAGATATTAAGTTGTTTTTATTGTATTAAAAAAAATTAATATCTATACTACATTAGTTTATCTATTTTATATATTTCTTTTGTACATACACTAGAAATATCATCATTCTTCCAAAAATATAAATGTAAGTTCAAAAAATTTATTATGTATTTTGAATGATTTGCATTCCATTGAGAGAGTTGAATGAGTTATTGGAAGAAAAATTGGATGGGTCTGGGAGGATGAGCGTAATAAAGGGGGAGAAAATAGGAGAATTGATGGAGAAGATGAAAATGGAAGAAATGAATTGTTGATTAACTCTATTGATGGAAAATAAAGGAAGGAAGAATATGATGGCTCGGTGAAGGAGGGGCAGGGGAAGGATAGAGATGGTGGAGGGAGAAAGGAAGATGAAGATGGAGGTCAGAAGGGAGACGAGACGAAGATGGCTCGATAAGAGGGAAAATAAAAAAAAATAAAAAATAAAATAAAATTTTTAAAAGAATAAACTTACGTGCATAATCTTACAGAGAACATGTGTCAAAAAATGAACGATGGGTATGCACACTGTTTATCATGTCACAACAAATGTTAATTCAGTCCAATATTGAGAACTAAATTCATGTGTTTTATAAAGATAAAGACTTAAGAGGATCAAACTTTGAAATAGGAACTAAAATCAAAATCGTGTTATTATTTATGGGTAAAAACATAGTTAACCCAAAAATTAATATTTGTACAATCTTGAAGATAAAACTAACTTTCAGATTATATAATTCAAAAGTTATTAAAAAAAACGAGATTTTCATATTTCAAAAAATTATTCAGAAGAGTATAGTAGTGCAAAAAGAAATTCCCGAAAAGAAATTTGCTAAGATCAATGACGCAAATATGAAGTGTTATTCCGTTCAGATATAAAATAATTATATTTTTCGTAAGATTATAGTTTTGACTCTGGTTTCTATACTTCTTCTTTTTTTCTTTGTATTCTTATAAAATTAGAAATAATTATTTTTAGTTCTTTTAAACTAAATGAATTTTGGTTTTAATTTTCGTATTTTTTTCGTTTTAAGATTTGAAATCACTAATATCTAATATCCATTTTAGAACAAATAATGTATTTTACCAATTTAACAAGTCTTTTTAAACGCTTGGACATTATACTACGAGACCAATAGACACAATTTAAAATGATTTTCGACGTAGAAACAGATAGCAAGAATTATATCAACAAGTGATAATAAAAAAATTAATTCTACCGATACTACAAATAAATAAATAATTGTATAAAAAAAGTTTTTATATGAACTAAAGTCGTATTTAAGTTAATTAATAAATAAAGATCTGTGACTTTGCTCACAAATCACAGTCCAAATCTTCATAAATTTCTCCGTCATCCTTTCAAATATCATGACCCTCTTTATTGTTACATTTTCCCACTTGCCATGAAAAAAGAAAAAGTCAAACAACCAACAAATACGGATTAATTGATGTAAAATGGATTTAATATCATAAGATATTTAAAAAATAACATCGTGCAACTTATAAGATAAAAGTTAGAATTAAATATGTTTTATCCTTTAAGTTTAAGCGAATTTTGGAATTAGTTCCTCTTCGAAATTTTGTATCAATTTAGTCATTCATCTTTAGAAATATGTGAATTTAGTCATTCTTACAAAATTTTGTTAAGTTTATTTGACATTTTAAACGCATTTTATGATAATATTTGAGTTAACATTGAAGTGAAAATGTATCAAACGGTATAAACAATTCAAATACTATCATGAAATGCGCTTGAAACATTAGCTAAATTTAACAAAATTTGATTAAAAGAACTAAATTGACACAATTTTAAAGATGAAAGATTAAATTAGACACAATTTTTTAAGACGGACTAATTTCAAATTTCACTGAAACTTGAGGAACCAAAAACATATTTAACACTAAAATTTATATACACCCTAAAATTTAAATACACTAGTAATAATTTTGTTATATCTCTGTATAAAGTGTTTAATTCAAATGCTATCCATCTCATGGAATCCAAATGGGCTTTGTGGATCCACCATCAGAGGTTTTGGAAAAGAAGAAAAAAAAAACACTCAAACACTTTTGTCAATGTTATATAACTAAGCATATATTTTAACTTAATTAATATTTAATAAATATTTTGTAAATTATAAACTGAAATTATATACAGAGAATGAGTCACTCAATCTTGTTTGATTGAATAATTTTAGTATTTTTTTTCTCTTTGGAAATACATATCAAATATCAGTATACTTAAATAATATGTTTATTTTTTTTAAGTACTTCTCCCTTTAAATTTGTTTCTAATATACCAATCTCCAAAACATCTTTTAAAGATAGTAACCGTGTTTAAAATTTTATTTTATAAATTAAATTGTTTATTGTAAATCCAAAAATATAACTAAAAAATGTATTATTCATTATGAATTTAATTATATAAAAAAATCACTATTTTTAGTTGATTAAATTAATAATAAAAATATTACACATAAATAAAATAAAATAATAATATATAAATGATTGTCAATTTTTATTTTACAAGTTTACTAGAAAATAAACAAGTTTAATACTTTCTCACAAAATCAATTTTTAAGATGAAAATGGGGGTCGACTTTATTTTTAGTTAAGATAAGATCTTCACTGATAATAGTCTTATTACATTGAGTTAATTTTAAGGGTTAATTATTTTTGGTCCCTTAACTTTTATTGAATTTTGGAATTAGTCTATTTCAAAATTTTGAATCAATTTAGTCCTTCATCTTTCGAAATACGTAGATTTAGTCTTTTTAATCAATTTTTCTTAAGTTTATTTGGCATTTCAAGTGCGTTTCTTACTAGTATTTGACTTAACATTAAAACAAAAATGTGTTAAACAATATAAACAACTCAAATACAATATTGAAATGCGTACGAAATATCAGATAAACCTGACAATATTTTATTGAAATGATTAAATTCACGTATTTCAAAAAATAAGGATTAAATTGGTCCAAAATTTTAAAATGAACTAATTCCAAAATTGACTGAAAGTAAGGATAAAAACACAATTAACCTATTATTTTTAATTAAGGTTTTAGACTGACATTTGAATTGTTTATATCATTCCAATATCATTATTATCCGCGATGATATTGCAAAAGTGTTGTGAGGATATTATTTGAATGCATGGGAGAGACATGTTGAGAAAGAAGGTGGGAAGGTTTGGAGTGAAGTTGATGGATGACATAACCAACCCTTTTCCAAAATGGAGACCAACTCTCAGCATTGGCCTCCCAACCAACGACTCTACCTAACTATGCCACCAATTCCGACTCAATTATTTCTCTTCACTGCTTTCAACTCTCAACTGTGAACAAAACTTTGTGGTCTTTCTTTGCTGTGTTTCGCAACTCTTGTCATGCATAATGCATCAAATAAAAAGACAAGAAGAAGAATTAAGACCAAACGCGTGGAACCATCTTTATGTTCATCTCTTACACAACAAGTTTTAATCAATCACTCACTTTTCCCCAATTTTATTATTCTGCGTTTTCCTTCCATATTCCACATCACCTTTTCCTCCTTTCTCACCAATAATAAATAGTAAATCTTGTGTCTGTGAATTGCAATTTTTACATTAATGAACAGTGCAAAAAAAATTTTAAATTAGGGTTTTTTTTTTTTTTTCTGTTGACTGTTTGTGTGATTGTCCCACGAACTAACTGTGCCATAAGTACAAAGATTCTAATTGCCTGGTCTTGAAGCTTTCAGCAAACACCACAACCAAGGGCATGTTTTTTTACGACAGGCCCGTAATATGGTCTGTCTGTCAAGTGGGCCCATGTAATAGATTATGGGCTCCACCCACTGTATGGGGGTGTGGGCATAAACATAAACTCCGGAAGCCCACACATGGAGGCCCACTATGTTTCAAAGTGTAAACCCCAAAAGAGGAACCGAAGCCCAGCCCCTTCGAAGCCCTTTCTTTCAGCTTTTCTCACCTCACTATTAATGGAAATACTGATGATATCCGTCATGTTACTTGGTTGGTACCTGTCTAAATAAATTGTTTTTAATTTATAGCCATTTATGAAAACTCCATTTAAAATAAAAATATATAAAACTATTCGCAACATATAGATTCAAATTACCTTTTTTATCTTCAAATGAAATTACATCATAAAATATTAATAATACAAATAAAATTAATTCTCTAAACAAAATAAATTCAAAGTGACATAAAGTATAAATTTAAATAAAAGTAATCATTTTAAAAAAAGTAATTTTTCAATTCAATTAATTTAAATGAAAACATAAATTTATAAAATTAAATTCTATTTGTTTTAAAAAAAATTCTCTCGAATAATTTTGTTGTTGTAAAACTAAATTAATTAATATTAGAAATGAAGTTGATATAAAACATAATACGTGTATATATTAGGGATAATCCAAATATAATATTTTAAAATTTATATCTGTCAGTTAACCGAGTTGCAGGTTAATTCGGTTGAGTTTTTCATGTAAAATTTAATCTATGTAGTTTCCATTTTCTAATCAGTATAAGAAACTACTCTATCATACAGGAGGAACGTTTAGGAATTATGATTCTCACAATTATGTTATTAGAAGAGTTTAAGAACTTACCTGGATCCATTGCAAAGTTCTCTTGATCAATGTTTTCCCTTCTCTTACTTCTCTTTAATGGCTTCTTGATGATATAGAATTACCAAGTACGAAGTCTTCTCCTGTCAAAGTCACCTTTCCTTACGTTCTCTTGAAACGTAAAACTCTACCACTTTTTAGGAGCAACTGTCATTTTATTCTTTTAGTATTTTAAAACTTTAATAAAATACTATAATACCCCTATGAAGTGAGAAGTGAGAGAATTAATTTAATAAGTCTAAAATAATCCCCATAACTTTAATAACTTATATTCTAATAATCATCACATTAGAATCTTTACATTAAAATTATTCTTTAAATTACATGAACCAAATATTAAATAAATATATAATTTAACATTTCAAATTACAAATATATATTAAATTAATTTTTTAATGAAAAAAAATGTTTTTGTGTTAAATAAATATGAGAAATATCCGATTACCTCTATTCAATCTTATTTTTCAAAATTACTCACATATCTGATCCAAGTTCCAACCCAACCATGTACTGAAATCTATTCAAATTTCTTCTGGATACGATTTTTAGCCTCTTAAAGAATACTTTTTCCTTATTTATTTACTTTTCTTGTTTTTATTAATTTATAAAATTCAGTGGAGAGCATGAACAACATCGAAAAGATGTAACGAGCATGAAAAGAAGAGAAAGTTGGCAGCGAAAGTGGGCACTGCTTGCTCACGTGAGCCATGGGCTGAGGAAGCACGTGCGAGCGAGCGAAGCCACACATACACATGAATGATGATGATGGTGATCGTACACATCATATACATACATACAAACATAGAGTGTTTTTGACAAAGAAGTTTGCACGTGCGAGGGGAGCATGGAGGCGTGAACACTTCACATCACTGGAGAATGATTTGATGATTTGATGATCCGATGGTGTTGACCCCCGTGACTTTGACCACCGCAAGAACGGGATCAACGGTCAGGATTCCTTCAGAAATGAATGAGGGCCGTTGATAGGAGAGACAACACGGTAGTGGGCCTGATGTTGGGTTGGGCCTGAAAAGGGCGACAAAAATTGAGGTGATTTGGTGAAGGACACGTGGAGAAAGAGTAGAGTAGGGAACCTTGTTTCACTTCTTCACACTTGAATAAACTTAAACGAGCGTAATTCAGTGTATAGAAAATCCAAAAGTAAACAATATATTATTGTTTGCAAAAAGAAATGACATTATACTTAGATAATGAGATTTCACGAAATAAGAAAATGCATGTAATGTTGTGGAAAATATAGTATTGATAAAGTTGGTAATAATTGTCACAAGACAGAGTGCATGTGCTTGGTTTTTCCAAACATTTGCATTTTGTAGGTGAAGCATGAGAGGGGGACACAGAGACATGATGCATTATGAGTGGATTCAAATTGTTCTCATTGGTCCCTTGCACGTTCCTGGAAATTTCATTTTTTATTAAACCTTCTATAAATTTCCAATGAACTTTCTATCTGGTCAAATGTAGAATGATTCATTAGATTTCCGAAAACTCTACGGATGCAAAAATACAGAAGAGAGAAGTCTCAGAAAAACCAAAAAGAGGTGAAAATAGGACGACAACAATTTGTTGCTTCCAATCGTGCAAGTGTTGGCAACATACCAATTCCTTCCAAATAATTTTCATTTCTCTTTCCTCATTCTGCCATCACACTTGTCTTTCTATATATCTTTCTTTCATTTAATTTAAGATATAACTAATATTTTACTCCGCCTATTTTAAGACACCTTAATTTCTCTACAAATTTTATGTTAAGCAAAACACAATATAATATATAATCTAATATTTCTCAGAAATTACATAATAAAGTTTTACATAAAATATAATTATATTATAAATTAAAAATATAATATTAACGTTTATCTTTTATAAATATGTATATAATAAAATTAAATCAATGCGACAAACCTTGTATGTAAGAACCATGAACACACATCGTTACTTACAAACTTCCTTGTCTAATCAAACAATTCGTTTAAACTTTGCAACCTCTCAGAATCTCTGGTTTTGGATAAATAAAAATTAACTGCTTTAAGAGAATAATAAATAAAATTAGAAAAATAAGACTTACTTGCAGGAAAGTGTTGACCGAGAAAAAACAGGATAAAGAGGAAGAGAAAACAAAAAGTAAAAAAGGTGTTGATAGGGAAAATATTAGAGTTCTTTGTATAGGAACTTAAATAACTAGTTTTACCATGCAGCACACATTAGCATCACATCATCTATATATAACTAACAATGTTAATTAGTGTGCATTGATGGCATAAATATATTTTAATGATAAAGATTAAAGTGGCTAACATTAATGATTTTAAGTGTTATAACCTAGAGTATATCCATGTGATTAGACTTAAATTATTCTTGGATAAGATTCCTTCAAAAAAATTTTCTAAAGCTGAGAATAGAAAAAAGGTATTGGGTGAAGATATTAAGTAACAATAAATATTTAAATGTATATCAAGTTTTGCATACAAATCTTTACATATGAATACTTAAAAGTTAAAAGTTGAATTCAACATGTAACATTGGATTAAACGGTATCTAGGACAATTTTTCATAATTACTTATTTCTAATTTAAATATAATTATTTATATATTTTTAGAGACAAATAATTAATTTTATATATTTTCTGTAAAATTAGTATAACAGTTTTTTTCTTTTCTCATTCATTAACGTTTTTTTTTGTTATTTTCTCCATTTATCATTTTTAATAAATATAAATTTATTTTGTGTATTAACTTAATAATATTATAATATCAATACCCACTAATATATATATATATATATATATATATATATATATATATATATATATATATATATATATATATATATAATATATATATACATAAAATAAC
>Ga0214542_1011635_pt1 | contig 11921 bp, 6 predicted proteins | sample CNSS1metaG_FD_160096 | JGI IMG/M metagenome (GOLD analysis project Ga0214542, IMG submission 160096) | Root nodule microbial communities from cowpea collected in UCLA plant growth center, Los Angeles, California, USA - CNSS1 | ecosystem: Host-associated > Plants > Roots > Nodule | place: USA...
TTTGTTAATGATTTAAAAAAAAAAAAAAAAAAAAAAAAAACTAAATGTTTACATCAATATTGGTCCATGTGAATAAAAGTTTGGCCTGATGACTCTAGTTAAGGCTCAATTCCTTTTTGTCTGACCATTAGCAATTGATCCAGGAGTTTGCTATTATTGATCTCTAAAGAAAAAACAAAAGTGATACAAAATTTCAAGACCTTAAGGAAAACTATCTTTTATATATATATATATATATATATATATATATATATATATATATATATATATATATATATATATCTTTTTTTTTCTTGTATTCTTGATAATTAGAAAACAAACCTGAATTCTCAACCATGACGAAAAGAACTATAATATAACCTTTCAAAGTAAAAAATATCCTTTTAGTAATCTTTTTCGTTTTTCGGTACTAAGATATCACACTAAACAAATAATTTGTGTATTTTGTGTACTTAATTTATTTATAAAAAAAAAGACTATTTTATGATATTTTTGTTTTTTACTCATTATAAAGTAAAATTACCCCTTCTATTATCACATTAAAAGTTTCATTCTCATACTTTTCATATTCTTAATGTATAATTATCCACGTATAAAGATAAATATTGGACTAACATTTATACATTCCCAAATTTAGAAATGTCTTAAAAACTAATGAACATTAAAAAAGACAAGCGAGGGTTGAGAATTTACACAACTTAACAAATCCGACATGAATTCGCTCTTAGAAAATCTTGAAACACTTTCATTAATGCATATTTTGATCTCTAAATTCTACCACTCATGTAAACTTTTGATTTCTTATATACTTGTCAATGTCAAAGTTCGATATTCGCTTTCGCATCCTTCAATCTAACGTCACTATGTTCATTTCCTATAGTATAACTCCACCTTCATCTCTTAAGTTTTTAACCCTCAAATACTGATACTCGTTAAAAAAAGAATGCTTAATCCATAACTTTTACTACCCGTAATACTTAATAAATATGTTAATTTGGTTATGCTAATATTTTGGTGTTTTTTATTAATCAAAGGAACCAATCATAATAGCGATCAATTTTGTAAGGAAAAAAATTATTTAATTTTTACAAATTTATTTACTAGCATTGTTTTGAATTAAATAAAATCTTCAAAATTTTACCTCAAATAAAAATAAGACGAATTTTAAAAATATAAAATAATCTATAATTCAATTTTGTAAAATTGAATTAAACATAAAATTTACTTTTTAAATGATATCAAAGTCAAAGTCTAATAAAATTTGTTTTTTAATCCTAAAGTTTACCTATTAATATCTAGTCTTATTTCAAATATATTTATCTCAATTTGTAATAGATATATTGAAAATTCATATCAACTAGATACAAAACATATTTACCGGCCACAAATCTTATCTTAGAAGTTAGTATTATAAGATTCAAATAGACTTAAAGTCTCCTTAAAAAATAAAAACAAATTTTATTTTAAAACTAAACTAATTACAGATAAAACATCTAATAAATTAGGAAAATGATAGAATGACTACCCATTTTTACTACTTCCTTACTCCCTTACGTGGAAAATGGTTTTTAATTTTTTTTTTACTTTCAAAAGAGCCACTTTTTAATTTCTTTTTTTACTTTCAAAAGAGCCACTGGCACGTGAGTGAATGAAGGTTACAGAAAGTTAACCTAACATACCATTAGCTTTATCATTTTGATGTCACAGTGAAAAAAGAAGTGGTGCCATTAACTTACCATTTTGCCGTCACCGTGAAAAAAAATCCTCGCAGAACCTTGCATATCATTCACACCGGTGCCAAAATACTTCATTCTTCTCCACCGTGCCTGCGAAATTCACTGTGCCAATCGTCTCATATGCACACATTTTTATTCACCTAATCCACAGTCATTGCTAAAACCGTATTGTATATGATATTTCTGCACAGAATATCTAGTGACCACAGAATTAATAACTGATGACCTTCCTTGAACTTTTTACACAATTTTTTCACCCCTGATATGTTGTTAGGAAGTCCACAACTACAACCTTCTTAGGGTCCTAGAATACATCGATGACATTTATAAAAGGTATATTTACTGGTTAAAGATTTTTGTGAGGAATAATTAGCCCACAAGTAATTGATCAAACACATCATAACAATGACTGTATTAACTGGTGACCCGTGATATATTACTTGGTGACCTGACCATAACATTTTGGACAAAAATATCAATTAGGGTCTGGTGTTTGGGTACTCAATTTTCCCCACTAACAATCACAACCATGACCCTAAAAGCATGTTTGCAAGATATGTTGAACCTACTAAATATTGCTGCGAGATAATTGGTCCACAAAATCCACCACACATATAAATTAAGTCTGGATGAAATATTTGGTTACCACGAAATTAATAATTGTTGACTTTCCTTGAACTTTTTGCACAACTTATTCACCCATGCCATGTTGTAAGGATGTCAAGGGTGAATAAGTTGTGCAAAAAGTTCTAGGAATGTTAACAATTATTAATTTCGTGGTCACCAGATATTTCATCCAAACTTAATTTATATGTGTGGTGGATTTTGTGGACCAATTATCTCGCAGCAATATTTATTAGGTTCAACATACCTTGTACACATGTTTTGAGGGTCATATTTGTCACTGTTAGTGGGGAACAAGTTGAGTACCCAAACACTAGACCCTAGTTAATATTTTTGTGCAAAAACGTTATGGGCATGTCACTAGGTAATATATCAGGGTCACCAGTTAATGCAATCACTGTTATGATGTTTGTGATCAAGCACTTGTGGGCTAATTATTCTTCACCAATCACTTTTAGGAGTAAATATACCTTTTATAAATTTCATTGAGGTATTCCAGAACAATGTGAAGGTTTTAGTTGTGGACATCCTTACAACATAGCAGAGGTGAATAAGTTGTGCAAAAAGTTCAAGGAAGGTCACCAATCATTAATTCTGTGGTCACCAGATATTTATCCAGAGTTAATTTATATGTGTGGTGGATTTTGTGGAACAATTATGTCGCAGCAATATTTAGTAGGTTCAACATACCTTGCAAATATGCTTTCAGGGTCATGGTTGTGATTGTTAGTGGGGAAAAATTGAGTACCCAAACACTAGACCTAATTGATATTTTTGTGCAAAAAGTTATGGTCAGGTCACCAGGTAATATATCACGGGTCACCAGTTAATACAATCATTGTTATGATGTGTTTGATCAAGTACTTGTGGGCTAATTATTCCGCAAAAAAATCTTTAACCAGTAAATATACCTTTTATAAATGCCATCGATGTATTCTAGGACCCTAAGAAGGTTGTAGTTGTGGACTTCCTAACAACATATCAAGGGTGAAAAAATTGTGTAAAAAGTTCAAGGAAGGTCACCAGTTATTAATTTTGTGGTCACCAGATATTTTGTGCAGAAATATCATATACAGTACGGTTTTAACAGTGACTGTGGATTAGGTGAATAAAAATGTGTGCATATGAGACGATTGGCACAGTGAATTTCGCAAGCACAGAGGAGAAGAATGAAATATTTTGGCACCGGTGTGAATGGTATGCAAGGTTCTGTGAGGATTTTATTTTAAAGCTAATAGTAGGTTAGGTTAACTTTCTGTAACCTTCATTTACTCACGTGTCGGTGGCTCTTTTGAAAGTAAAAAAAAAAATTAAAAACCATTTTCCACGTAAGGGAGTAAGAAAGTAGTAAAAATGGGTAGTCATTCTATCATTTTCCAATAAATTACTTTCTTTTCTTCCAAAATATCCTCATATTTCATTTGCATTCCTATACAAAATATTTGCCATTAACACTGATATCCCATACAAACGATCCCATATATGCTAAATATTTTGCCTCAATACTTGATATACACAAAAAAAAGTGGAGTTGTGCATAACTTGCATCTTCTAGCCATGTGTTGATTGCAGTATCTGCCCCAGAAGAATCCTCTGCCTAAACATCCAATTTCAACCCTTCATTCTGATTTAGGTGACTACGAACTCTCTTCATGAACATGAACACAGCAATGACAGAAAGAAAGAAGCTGAAAAGAAGAACAAAAACCAGGAACAAGATCTCACCATGGCGTGCGAATTTGGGGTCACTCAAGAAGAGTAACTCATCATTTTGAGCATCGTTACTTGGTACTATAGAAGGTGAGAGAGGTAAAGGTTCAGAGGCCATGATGAAACTTCTGCTATATTGTTCTCTTGTTTCGTTTATCATGTGCAAGGGAATTAAGGGTAAAGGTTCATCAGAAACTGAAGGGTGTTCAATTTTATTACGTAGTTTTGGTCTTGTCTGTATTATTGAAACTGACGAGGGAAAGAGAGGGTTGAAAAATGTGACAAAATGGTTGGATGCAGCCAAATTGTTATCTAAGAACATATGGTCCCAAAATTATAGTGCGTGTCCTTGCTTTTGTGTGTGCCGTTCATCATGGAGATAACTCATGAAGCATCTTGTCAATGATTCGTATGTTGGATCAGTAACATGTTCTGTCAGATATTTTAAGGTATTTCGTCATCATTAGATGAAGAATAATAATAAACTATCTATCTCAAAATTATACATTACAGACTTGAAACATTTTTCCAATTAGTTTGTCATTTTGGCATCCTTACTATATTGATAGATTTATAATTCTTTAAAAGCTATTTATACATTATTTGGGAGAAAGGACCATATCTATTAATGATTTGCAGTTGAATGAAACTTTCCTGTTGCTTTTCTGTTTGTCCAATAGTTAGATGTATTTCAGTAAATAAATTTAGAAATAAATATATTTTTCATCTTAAAACTATTTTGTAAAAATTATATTTTATCTATCAATTAATTAACATATATATATATATATATATATATTTATGTCTTATAAAATTTATGTAAAATTATATTATAATTTATTGTAAAATTTGTTTGTTATATAAAAACATTTTACTTATATTACTATTTTCTTAAAAAATATTTTTATAAAATATAAAAACAAAATATAAAATTCAATTTAAAAACATAATTTACCAGTAAATTTATCACAGTGCTATTTAGTTTTATTTTTTTATTTTGCTTTATCTTGAAAAAAATTCACAAAATGGATGGTGAGAGACAAGTTGGTCCTTTGCAATCTGACACGTCCCATTGTTAATTAAATGGATTGGATCTTATAGAACATGTTCAAGGTTACTTACCTTATAGAACATTATCAAAGTTCATCGTCCAGTTTAAATTCAAAATTTATTATCCTTGCCATTACCAAATTTTAACATCATCGCTCTTGTTTACCTTTATATAACAAAATCACCTTTCATTTTTTAAAATAAATAACTCACGAAGACGTTTTTTTAATTTGATAACATTTGTATTTTACTCATTCTTATGTATAAGTTCATTTTTTATTCTTAATAAATTTTACATTCGTTTTTCTTCATTTTATGATCAGAAAAAAGTAATTCAATTTAAATTATTCATTAATTTTAGTTTATAGTAGTTAGATAATTAAAGAAGGTACGAAGAACTTAAAACATGTGTCTAAGGTCTATAATGGATCAAAACCTTTTCATTAGTTTAATCCAAAAATAAAATATGTTTGAATGAAAATATGTTAATCATTTAAGGATAAATATTTTTTTGAGAACAACAAACAAGGATATTTTTCTTTTCTTTTTTTCAAATAAGAAAAAAAGAAACAATTTTATAAAAATAATTTTAATTTTTTAAACTAATTTTTAATTTTGTAAATTGATATATTAATTAGTTATTATAGTAATTAATTCTTTTTGTTTTATAATTGAATACTAATTAAAAAATTTCTTTTAATGATTCCTTACGTATTAATGTTAATTCTTTTTTTTTTCTTTTATAAACACATAACATTCAGTATATATGGAGCATGTGTTTAATTATTTTAATTATAAAGTTTAAACAAAATTAATAAAATTAAAATTTTTATATTATAATTAATGAATAGATTTAAAGCACTTTTAACCCTTTTATAAAAATTATAATTTATTTATTTTATTATATTAATAAAAATATTTATCAAACAATTATTTACTCATCATTTTTATTCTTGGGCACGTGATGTTTGGTTTATTTATTGATTAATTTTAAAAGCAAGATATATTATTATAAATGATTATTTATTATGCATTGAAAATATGCTGGGTCATTGAATTTGTTTTCAACCGTTTATTAGAAAATAAAGGAGAATGTTAATATCTATCCTTAGGACATAGACTAAAATAGGTATAATGAATAATTTTTAATTTTATCATTTTTATATTGAAATAATTAACTATATTAATTAAAATAATATAAATTTAAATGACAAATTTTATAAAGATAAATGTGTCTTTTAGAATTTTTAAATAATATCTGGGACACAAAATAAATACTTTGAAATTTTTAAGATTTTTATTAAAATGCAAGAAAAAATATCTCTATGATACTAGAATAATTTTTGGGAAGAAGTTTGAAAGGTACAATATTTAAATTTTGCAAAAAAAAAAAGAAGAAAACATTTCTTTGAAATTTATAATCTTTTTCAAATTTTTCTGTGATAAAAATATTATACTTTTATGTGAAATTTTTGTCCTTTCGTCATAATATTTTTTATCATTTCTTTAAATTAATTTTCTTTTTCTACATTTAATTATATTTCATTTTTAGCAATATTAAAATATATTTATTTTATTATTTAATAATCTTTTACAAATTCTTTTGTGATGAAAATATTACACTTTCATGTGATTTTTTTTTTCCTTTCTTCATAATATCTTTTATCACTCCTTCAAATTAATTTTTTAGTTTAATTATATTTTAATTTTTAACAATTTTAAAATATAATTATTTTATTATTTAATTATTTTTTAACTTTTTTATATGTATATCAAATAAATTATTAATTAGAGTTGTATATCATTTGTAGATATTTTCATATTAGGTCAAAATTTATTTTATATTACCGTTAACTATGATTTTTGTAAAATTTCATACATATTAGAATACCGGTTAACCGGACGCAGAAGTTAAATCTATTTTGTAGTTTTGTAAGAATTGTATTACAGAAAAGTTTACTTTCACTGAAACCATGAATTTAGAAAAATGATTGTGTTATTGAATGCTTCCTTCAAAACGAAAAAAGCAACAAAGGGAAAAACGAAAAACAAGAAAAAATGATTGATCATTGGTGGTGATAATTGGTTGCATCTAGAATTATTATTAACGACCAAAAACAGAAGCCACGAGAATCCGAAGCCACGAGAATCCTAAGTTACATTTGTACCATAACAATGACAAGAATTTTGGCCATAACGTGATTTGTCGTGATTAAGAACCCTATCCTACTATTAACTACGCCTAACAAAGGTATGTGTTGAAAAATGGTTGGTTGGTCCATTCTCAATCACGTGTTTCATATTAATCTTATCCCAAACCTAAAGTAAAGTTTCCATCTATCAAGCGATGCATAAAACTTAATATCTAATTGATCGAACTTACTTTTTCTTTTCAAATCGTCATCACCAACGTTTTTTATTGTGTGCAATAGGTTCAAAGGTGAAATGAAATGTTGACCATATGGCAGAAAATAATATTTGTGCCAATCCGCATAGGTTTAATCCATCTAGGTCTGTCATGTATTTGATCGTAAAATGTGGGTTGAGTTGGTGTGTTCGGCTTTGAAAATGTGGGCTAAATATCTTCGCCCATCCTATATAGATATTGGGTCGCAGGTTCGCGAACTAGCCTGTATCTTTTTCTAAACAAATTCTTATGTTAAAACTTTCAATGTTTAATAAATTGAAAAACTTTAATAAGTTCACAAAATTAAGTAAAGACTGTAGGAGTTGAATGATAAATTAATAATGCAACATTTTTATCATATTTATATTCCTACTTTAATATAAACGATGTATTTTTCAAATTTTACCACATTAAAAAAATACATAACACTAGTCTTTTCAGCCATACAAAAATTTAGAACGTTCATGCAGAAGTCCAGAAGGAAAGTAACCAATATACACAAGTACAGAGTTTTTTTTTATTATTTTTTTATGCGGGCCGCAAGTCAACTTGCGCTGACTACAAATTATGGGGGTTGTGCTTTTGTGGGTTAACGAACTCAATATCTTGACCCGTCCCTCGCTTTTTTGGCGAGCCCACTAATACAAAATGATCTTTTTACATTAGTTTATTAAAAACGATGTAACAAAACAAGCGGTGGCAATTTTGTCATTAAAAACATATATTACATTAGTTGATATTAGAACTGATATAGTAATTGATTAAAAATTCCAAAAGACTTTCCCTCACCAACATAACCCTCACTTCTTTCTTCATTTCAACTTTTTTCTCTCATTTTCGAAGTTACGAATCCTCTCCCGTAACTTCCTTCCTTCCTGTTCATCTTTACATTTTTTTTCTATCAAAGCTTTGTTTAACACAGTTAGCCTTCCCCTCATTGTTGTTTCTCATGCCGATGGTGGTCTAGTCGTTGCCAGTTGTACTGCACTCGTTACTGGTTTTGTTCCACTTTGTGTCGATGGTGCTCCACGTTATTAGATCTTTGTCACTGGAGGTGCAAGATCTACTTCACTCGACGTTATTGTTGTTTGATTGTCTTGTGCTAAAGAACACCCATTTGTAAGTGCTTAATTATGAATTAATGTTCAAATTTTTTTATTATATTGATCTTGGTTGAAGTTGAAATATTTGGTTATATTGGTCTTGCCTCAAAGGTAGATTGGTTTGTTAAAATGGACATTGCATATGCTTCCAAAAAATATTGCTAGCACGAGTAGTTAATGCATATATGTATTTTTTTCTCTAATACAATATGTTACACCGATTGTTGTAGAACTGATGTAAGAAATGTTAAACTTATTACATTGTTATTATCTACATCGATTTTGAATCCGATGTAATAGGAGGTAAATAACTTATGTAAAATGTGTTTTTTGTACTAGTGGCCTACGGGCTGACCCGCCAGGCCAAGCACAAATTGTCACCCCTACAAAATCATGGTGTTTATAATAAGGACAATTCTTTACATAGAAAAATAACCAATAAAGATATTTGTATATAAAATTTTATTTTTAATATATAAATATAAATATATATTAACAAAAAAATTATTCTAAATTCAAATAGTAGGTATTATGACAATTTCCAAAAAACAATGTCTTATAATTTTTATCTTATCAATTTCTATGGTATTTTCTATAGTTTAGCTATGAAAAATATATTTGAATTTTTCCTTAGTTGTCTTTTAGCGCTCAACCTCAATCCTAGAGCTTAGTTCCACAACTTTTATATTCTTGCAAAGAGTGTTGCATTTCAATATGAAAAATGTTAAATTCATTATAAACTAATTCTCCATACAACATTTTTCATTCTAAGTTAAAAGGCGTTGGTTTACTCAAAGATATATCAAATACATGCAATCTTAGTGGAAAAAATGTAACAAATTAAGTAATTTAGGCACTTATCAACTCCCTGTAACGTCCTAGCCGGAAATTACTTATTTAAAATAACAAAACAAAATAATATATGTAAAAGCTCATTTATTAATAACTTCTTTTCCCAAAATGCGGGAAAATTTAAGTAAAAAAAAACCAAGTCAACGCGGCGTTCAATGTTTACAAACATAAATTGGTTCTCCAAAACCATTACAAATAGTTCATAAATAAAGCTGGTAAAAACCCCATGACTGATCCCCATTCCGTCTCTACGCATATGCATGTTCACCTGCATCAACATCTGTTCCCATGTAACAAGTTACATGATCATCGCCAAACACACACAGATAGGGTGAGCTCATTTAAATAAACCAAACAAAATATAACAATAAATATAACATCTCCAAAATTTATAACATGTGTTAGCATTCCCCTTTTTCTTAACTCCTCAACTTTCAACAATTTCATTAGATGTCTATTATTTCTATACCCTTTAGGTGAGATCAATGATCGATCTTTACTGCATGAGTGTCTACTCGCCCCTCCGACTACAGGCACCCACTTGATAGTCCACACGTGGCAATAACTTTGCCACGACCTCTCACCGCGACACCAAATGGAGTTCCCCAAAATGAACATAAGTCCATAGTTGTTCCCAGACTACCAAAACTCTATCAGATGCAATAAAGAGGGCAATCATCCGAAACCTCGCCGTACGAGCCACGATCTCGCACACTCCACTGGACTTCCTAAACCACCAGGCTACAACCTAGAGTGGCCATGTGTTACCCCATTACAAGATGCACTTGTAATTGGGCCCCCGACCAAAGCATCTGCACCAAAATCGCCTGGCGCGCATCTCATGCCGCTAGGCGAAATTTGGTTCCAGACTGCCTGGCGGGCATCTCGCACCGCCAAGCGCCAAGCGCCAAACAGGAGCCTCGCTGTTCCGTCACCGCTTGGTGCACCCATCTCGCGCCGCCAGGCGCCAAACACCTTCCAGGCGTTCTGCTTCACCATTCCGTCTAGCGAAACCAACCCTACCGCCATGTGCCCCGCGCACACAGTGACCACAGCCACTGTTTTGAGACCCTACCGCCTGGCGGCGAGTCGCCAGGCGCCATACCAGTAGCATAATGCTACTAGTTTTTGGCTATTTCATCAGGTCTTAAGAGACCCGAAACATACCATCCATCATTCTTATAATCAATCATAATATTCTAGACATAACACTAAAACCAAAAGTCAATATATACAAATAACTCATGCCCAATCAAGTATTAACATGTCCAATTTGTTCTCCTTTATTTACTAATCGAAACATGCCTCAAAATTTCCAATATTGTACATACACCCTAAAACAACACAAACAACAAAGCATACAAGCTAAACCACCTTATAGATATCAATCTCATTTATCCAGGCATGTTCATAAAACTAAATTACACTCCACACACTGCACTTGGCATTTTTATCAATTATTAGCATACTATTTACTTAACCATAATGGCACATTCTACTTCACACTCCTCATATTACCAATTAACCATCACAAAATCATTTAATCAGTAATACGTGATATCCTCATTCGTGTTTCCAAACAAATACAGTCTCTATCATGTTCAACATACAACCTTATTTAGTTTAATGCATATTCCCCCATTCTCACCTATTTGTGCACAACTCACTTCAGATATTTTAGCACCCATGGTTCATCATCTCACTTGTAAGATTTTATTCTCACACTTTAGGATCAATTTTTACATACCATAATTTCAATTAATTCCATTGAAGAACCTAACGCGAGGTAAATCAACATCTCTGCCTGCACCTACAATGTCACCTGGCGGTAATCTAGGTGCCGCTAGGCGGTGCACAACAATTTTGGGTTTTGCCCCAGATTGCTCTCGCACCAGTCGTGACCCAAACATCCCAATCACAACACACACCATCATATTGACATAAATTCTAGTGCACACATAATACAAGGATCATACAGTATTCATATAAATATTTCTTCTATACCACAACTCACCCATAGTTTACCAATTCAGTACTTATTCATCACCAACCTCCGCAGGAACCCTAAATCCCGATTTCATACAAGAACCCATGAAATTCCACTAATTAAATAATTAGAGATCAGTCACATTAGACCAAACATACACATACAATAACAATCCAATTCGAACATAACCACGCCACTAACAAACCAACCAAGCGAAGAAAAACAACAACAACTAATAAATTGCCTGGCGGGTCTCTTCCAATCGCCAGGCGGATCATCTAAAAACCCAGAAAATTGGGTGCAAACACATGTGTCGCTTGACGGCAGTTCATGTACCGCTAGGCGGTTCCAATTCGATACGATCCATTCGTTCGTGGAGCTATTTACTCGATCGCAGACATTTCTGGAACACCTCTAACAGAGGGACAAAGAGTCCATTTTGAAAAAACTTA